>Ga0351935_1320_pt1 | contig 7643 bp, 5 predicted proteins | sample TotcelT113001L11_FD_206849 | JGI IMG/M metagenome (GOLD analysis project Ga0351935, IMG submission 206849) | Enriched cells from coal bed in the Powder River Basin, Montana, United States - Total cells T11 rep2 HSBNCT.T11.300.1.L11 ... | reverse complement strand
CCGGGTGTAATAGCCCATGGAACAATAATTCTTGATCCCGAAAAACCCCAATCGCAAAGGCCTCACCGGGTTCCTTTCCATCCAGGCGAGCTGCCGCTCCCTGGCCCGGGCCTTATTGTTGGAGAAAAAACGCCCCCCGAAAAACAGGCCCAGAAACTCGATAAGATAAAGGAGAAGCAGAAACAGGGATCTCAATCCTCTGGGCAAACGGGCCAGGGCCCAGTCCACCACCCTTGCCGTGGAAATCGTTCCAGCGCCGGGGCCATGCTCATCCGGCGGAATCACGACATCCGCCGCGGCCAGGAAAACGGCAAGCCTCCTCCCTTTGAGATAGTTCAGCGAGTGGTTTTCATTGAAACATTTCATACGCCCCTTTCCATCATAGGCTGGTTGATATCAGACAAAAAATCTTTTTGCCCGTCAAATCCGGGCAACATCTGGGTTTAGAACAGATTCGACACCAGCCTCCTGGCCATTCTGACTATGATTCTCGCCTGTATCTGAATATTTCCGATGAGCAATATGGGATTGAATGCCATCCGCTTTATTGCCAGGGAAGTCATTTGCGCCATGCTGTCCGAGGGAAGTTTATATTGCTCTTTTTTTGGCTTTGGCACCAGGCAAAGTGCCCCGGACGGACATGTGGTGACGCAAAGACCGCACCCGATGCATCTGTCCGGGTTCAGTACTGCAAGTTTGTCCGCATCCATGATCAGTGCATTGGTCTGGCATCTGTCAATGCAGACCTTGCACCCTTTGCACAAGGACCTGTCCAAAACTGCATAATGGTTGGAGCCGACAATCTGTGCCGGTTTGGGGTGAGAATTGACCGCCTTGAGAAATTCGCAGCAGTCACCGCAGCAATTGCACATGCCAGCCGGGTTCCGTGATGTGGCAGGCTGGGTGACAAGCCCCTGTTTCCGGGCTTTTTCCAAAATGGTGATGGCCTCGTCAATGCTTGCCTCCCTTCCAAGGCCATGCTCCAGATAATAGTCTCCCATGGAACCAAACATGAAGCAGGCTTCAAGTTCTTTCCCGCACCCTTTGTCCCGAACATTCTGCGCTTTGCGGCATATACATTCCGCGACAACAATTTTATCCTTGCTCCTCAAGATTTCCACAGCGTCATCATAGGAGGCGGCACGGTGCTTGACTTCAAGAGATTTTTGCACGGGGACAACGCGATTAACCGAGCTCGCGTTTTGGGCCAAGGAATGATTAAAGGCTTCGGCTTCATATTCCTCCATCAATTCGGCGAACTCTTCGTCCATCCGGTTTACCTGGTACTCGAACACGCCATGGACAAAGGGCGTGGCTCCATAACAGGTAGTGTCGCCTTTGACCTTGCTGAACAACAAACCCCGCCGGGCCATATCCGCCAGTTTTTCCCTGGTTTCGGGAACAGGCAATCCAAGCTTTCCTGCAACAGCTTCAGGTGCTTCCAGAAGATGGGTCATAGAAAGAAAAATAGCGGCGTCTTCCTCGGAAAACAATTTTTTTAATACTCTTATTTCAATGCCCGAAGGCGTTGCGGGAAATCCCACGGAATACAGGTCCAGCCTTTTTTGAAGCTCTCTGAAGATATCCGGACTCATTATTTCCTCTCCGCTTTTTTTCTAACAGCCCGTTGAAAAACACCTTTTTGACAGGCCGTTTAAAAACGATGAGATGCAAGGCGCGAAAAATTATCAATCATGAGGCGTACTTAGTCGTACATTGAATGATTGAAAATTTGTGAGCACCGCAGCAGGTCGCGTTTTTAAACGGCCTGCTAAAATGCTGCGGGTATTTCATCTGTTATCCTGATTTGGGGCCTGCATAGGCTTTTTTAATCACCCGGCCGGCAAGAAGACGGCTAATGCATAGGAAGTGCTGAACCCAGAGAAGCAATAACCGTGTCCGCCAGCCCCAGGCCAAGCCCGGATGATCCACCGGTAATGAGTATGGTCTTGTTTTGGAAAATGACTCTCCCCATTCTGTATAGGCATCCTGCGTGGCCGTTGAGTTACAGGTGCTTACCGTCCAACTTTTTCAACCCGGCAGGGTACAAAACGATGCAAGGGGGTTCCGGCAATCCGGTCCCGGTTTTGTTTTTGGGAAAGCCGATTGACATTGATGCCATGCACTTTGCCTTTGTATTTGAGCCCAAAGCCATGGGGAATCAACACCTGGCCCTGGCGCACATCTTCCGTTACCTCCACCTCCAGTTCCTCGGAACCTGCTTCTGTGACCACACGCGCGATCTCTTTGTCGGCCAGTCCCAGTCTCTTGGCATCAAAAGGGTTAATGGCCAGTGTGCAGGTTCGACGCCCTTCATTCCAAGCCGGATTGCGCATGATATTGTTGGCGTTTTCGGGTTTATGACGACCGGCATTGAGCACCAGTGGAAATTCCGGTTTGAGTTCCAGGGCATCTTTTTCAAGCTCCGGGGTAATCTCCTTCAACCATTCGGACATACGGGGTTCGAAAAGCTGTATCTTTTTACCGGAAGTACGGACCTGGGCCATATTCCTGTCAGGATCCACTTTTCCTATCCACATTCCTTGCGGATGTGTCATGGCCGCCTCATAGAGTATTTTTGCGTGGGCAGCCTGCGGGGCCAGTGCAGCCAAGGCTCCAGGATTGATATATTTGAAAACACCCGAAAACGCCGTTGACAATTTGCCGGGCATCTTCAGCGTTTCAAGAACAGATGGCATGGGATAACCGGCACCAGCGGTATGCTTCCTGAATCCGCGGGGTGCTGAAAACAGATGGCCCCAGAGTGCAGCCAGGTTGACCGATCCGAGTTGCGGCCCAAGGGTTTTACCCAGCACCAGCGGCATGATTGAGACAGGGGTTAGTGTTTTTACAGCAAAAGCTCCAAGCGCGGCGGCATATTCATCCAGCCCTTTTTCAGCCGCCCGATAAAGCCAATCCGGAATTTTGGGCATCACTCCGGCATGCTCGGCTATTCCGATGAAGATTTCACCATTTTCAAGCGTATCCGGATGCGGGGTGATGACCGGCTGACGCATCTGGAAATAGACTTCCGGATAGTTCAATGCGAAAAAGGTCGTGTCATAACATTCGTAGGCTGTCCGGCCCGGCAGGACGAAATCGGACATTTCAGCGGTTTCGGTCATGGCCACCTCAACCGTGACCAAAAGATCCAGCCGCTCGAAGGCTTTTTCAAAAGCCGCGGTATCGGCATAGGAACGCAAAGGATTGGAACTGGAGTTGATCAGCGCACGAATCCTTTGGGGGTGCTCGGAAAGGATTTCCTCTGGCAGTACATTGGGCGGATAATAGCCCATGATGGCCGGGAAATCGGTTGCCAGTGTGCGCCAGGTGTTGCGGTGATCTTCTTTACTGTGTTCTCCGAGAGGATGAACGCAGCCCGGAATGACATTGCCGCCCGATACGCACAGCCTGCCGCAGACAGCCGCAAGCAGCAGATACAACCATGTTGCCAGGGTGCTGTGGCGGTTCATCATAACCCCAAGGTCAAAATGCACACACCATTTGCGGCGGGAAAGTTCCCTGCATAATTCATATATGGCCGGGTATTCCACCTCGCACACTGCCAGGGCACCCCGGACATCAAAGTTTTCAAACTGGCACCTGATTTTTTCAAATCCGCGGGTATGCGCCTTGATGTATTTTGTATCCTCCCAACCTTCCTGGATAATCAGGGCTATCATGGCCCTTACCAGAAGTGCATCCGTTCCGGGTCTGAGCGCAATGTGGATGTTGGCTGTGCGGGCGGTTTCGGACAAGCGGGGATCAATCACGACCAGCAACTTGTCCGGGTTTTTGGCAAATTCCTTGAGAAATATGGGGGCGCGCGGCGCCTGGTGGCTGACCATGCCGTTCCAGCCGGCCGCCAGCAACATATCGGCGGAATGCTCGTCAGGTATCGGAGGCCGGTTCTGACGACCCAGCATTTTCCCGGCTCCCCAGTAAAAACCGGTAAGTTCCTGGGCCTGAGGGTTGTAGAAGTATTTTGAACCCAATCCCTCCAGCAACGCTCTGCCGAAGGCCGCCTCAAAATGGCACCACATGGAGCCGAACCCATTTATGGCAAAAGCCCTGGGGCCGTGGCGATCAACGATCTCCTTGAGCTTTTCGCCGATCTCCTTGAATGCCTGATCCCAGGAAATGGGCACAAATCCCCGGTCAGTTTTTTTCAGGGGGTGAGTCAAACGGTCATCATGATGCTGAAAATTGGCGATATTCAAACCTTTCCGGCAGATATAGCCTTGACTTCGAGGGTTTTCCTTGTCACCCCGAACCTTTATGATCCGGTTGTTCTCGACCTTGACTTCAAATCCGCAATTCTGAGCGCAGAGTACGCAGCTTGTTTTTTTCCATTGTTCCATTTGTGCATCCTCTTCTTGCGAATATATTCAATTAGCCTGGGTAGTTATTTCGCCCATCCTTTTTTTGGTTTCAAATGCGCCTGCATTCCAGGCTCTCGGCCATGTGTTTAAGTGTCCTTTGTACTTTCGGTTTCTTTCAGTATGCTCTAAATACACGGGCGTGTAGCAATGATTAGCTCGCGCCATTGGCCATGTCAAGATATAAATACACAAGTGTGTATTTGAAAGTGGAGATCCTCCGGGCGGTCGGTGAGAAGCCTTCGATATAGCTGAAAACTTTTTCTTATTGAGCCTTGTCAAGAACCTTGAAGGCCTGTCGCCCAATATGTCAAAGCCCCTGCAAAGACCGTGTGTCCCTTCCAGGCTCATGCAGTGTGCCTATGGGAATGCTGTTTTTTGTTGGTCCAGACAAGCTCGATTTTATCTGGTAACGAACATCACACACTTCTTTTTTGTTGACCATACACGATCGTGTAGATATTAGAAGCATAGATGGAGTCTTTGCGAAAATGATTTCCCGTGGCGTACTTCCGGATTCCAGGAGCCTGTCAATGCGAAATAAAAAGGATTTTTCAAAAGAAGAAACAGCAGGGGTGGTGAAACCCAGGTACGGAGCTGACACAAGGGAGAAGATTCTGGCCGCCGCCCGAAAGGTCTTTGCACGCCACCCCTATCATGCAGCCAGTCTGCGCATGATCGCTGCGGAGGGCGGCTTTTATCAAGGTCTTATTCGCCCTCATTTTCCTACCAAGGCATCCCTTTTCGAAGCCCTTTGCGAAGACCTCGCAAGTGATTTTTCGGAAAAGAACCGCAAATGGATGGCGGAAATAGGAGGGCTAATGCCAGAGGAAGGTTTGTCTCTCTATCTGGATCGATTCATCGCTTATTACAAAAAGAACAAAGAGAACATAGGCCTCATCGTTCAGAACATCAACCAGGAAGATGAGCATAACATTCCTGGTTATCACAATGTCACAAATTTCCTTTCCGAAAGAAACGCGATTGCGGAAAGCGCTGCCATGCTGGTTTTCGACAAAGACTCGATGGCAAGATTTCAGGAGGGCTTTACTGCCCTTATCCTCCATTTCTTTGGATTCGCAGCGCCCCAGGCCAGGGTTCTGGGATTTAAAACGGACAGCCCGGAGTACCTGGAATGGGTTAAGGAAACCATACTTTTTATCTTTGTTCCGGTTGTGGAGAAAGCCCTCAATAAATTGATTGCGGGTCAGATCACTACGGAATTGGGCTAAAGCTGTCCGGTTTTATAGCAAATGAATTGTCCACCTTTCCGTTAGCCGCAATCCTTGATCAGATCCCTGGCCGGAGGCATCCTCGCCCGTCGTCCGCAACAGCAGAAAAGCGCGACCAGCAGAGCGGGTCAAGGCCGAGCGCAAGACCGGCTCCAAAGAAAGTTGTTCCTTGACGCGTCCGGCGATCGCGCTGTACAGCCTATGGCAAAGGGAAGATGGCATTTTTTGCTTGCTCGCCGCCATAAACCGCCGGCCAAGCATCCAATGCCACCTTTGCACCAAACTCCACCCAAAAGACTCCCCTTCTCGTCCTTGGGAAGGTCCCGCCTTAAGGCCTGGAATCCACCTTAACAGACTGTAAGATTTTTGGGGCCCACTTCTGGCAGGCAATGCCCTAAAACAAGACTGGCTGTTTGCCTGTTTATAATCTCTGTCCTCATCTTCACCCAACATGAAGGCACTTGGGATTGATAGGGCCCAAAGCCTTGCTGATGGAGGAATAAACCTTCTTGAACAAAGGGCCGCCATCAAGGGAATAAAATCAAAAGCCCTTTCAGAAAGCCCTGAACAGACTGCCCAGGGGTTAAATCATTTGAACAGGAAATGGCGAAAAGAATTTCTGTCTTTGGATTCTTTCTCGGCATTGCCCCCCCGGCAAATCCAGCGGGCCATTCCGGACGGGCAGCCTTGCAGGCTTTTCAGACAAGGTTGTTTTTAAGGGCGTAGGCAGTTATCTGGGAGGTGTTTTTAAGGCCGGTTTTTACGGCTATGCGGCTGCGGTAGGTGCTGACGGTTTTTATGGAGATACAAAGGTCTTCTCCAATCTGGGTTAAGGTTTTACCCTGGGCACAGAGAAGGAATATCTGGTACTCGCGGTCGGAAAGAAGCTCGTGGGGAAGGGCCTCGACCTCTGATAATGACCTCTGGGCCAGAAACTGGGCAAGCCTGGGGGAGATGAATTTTTTTCCTGAATGGACAAGCCTCACAGCGTTTACCATTTCCGCAAGCCCGGCCTCCTTGTTGTAGTAGCCGAATGCTCCGGCATTGAAAAGGCGCTGCGCATTCTCCTCCTCTGGCAGGCTGGTTATTATGAGTACCCGAAGATCGGGATGGCGGATTTTTATTTCGCTGATAAGGGTGATGGCGTCCTTGCCCGGCATCATGACATCCAGCAGCACCACATCGCAGGGGGTCTTTTTCAATTCGGCAAGAAGATTCGCCCCGGAATCCACCTCTGCCACAACCCGGATATCCGGCGATTTCTCCATTATGTAACGGATGCCGGCCCGCACCAGAGAATGATCATCGGCTGTTATTACTCGAATCATTTTTCCGGGCAAACCTTTCCGATTTTTTTAAGCCTCATCAGATTTTCATTTGATTATTTTGTAACTCCTATCATTTGTGAAATTGAGAGTCAATATGATGAAGGGTTTCCACAAGGGCATCATGAAAAAACTTTGCCTTTTGGGCCGCATCTTCCTGTTTTTCAGAAACAGCCTGCTCCACATCCCATGCAATGCCGGCCAGTAAAGAGGCTTCAATGATAACCGCTGCGCCCCGGATGGAGTGGGCAAGGGCCTTGAGGGACTGCACATCCCCGGCTGACAACATTTCAATAATGCGGGCCGGGTCATTTCCGTGCTCATTTTTGAATATTTGCAGCAGCTTGAAATAAAGCTCCTGGTCGTTGCCCACCTTTTTTGCGCCCATGTCCATATTCAGGACAGGCAGGTTCGGGGCTTTGTCCAGCCCGCTTATCCAGCGGCTAAGCACCTGGTAAAGAGCTTCGGGCTTAACGGGCTTGGAAAGGTGCTCGTTCATTCCCGCAGCCAGGCTTTTTTCAATATCTTCGGTCATGGTATGGGCTGTCATGGCCACAATGGGCAGGTCCTTGCAGCAGGGGTCTGCGCGAATTGCAGCAGCAGCGGCCAGGCCGTCCATGACCGGCATCTGTATATCCATGAGCACCATGTCGTATCTTTTGCGGCGAACAGCCTCCAGGGCTTCAATGCCGTTTTTTGCCACATCG
>Ga0351935_1236_pt1 | contig 7783 bp, 4 predicted proteins | sample TotcelT113001L11_FD_206849 | JGI IMG/M metagenome (GOLD analysis project Ga0351935, IMG submission 206849) | Enriched cells from coal bed in the Powder River Basin, Montana, United States - Total cells T11 rep2 HSBNCT.T11.300.1.L11 ... | reverse complement strand
AGATTCCTCGCCCAGTTGCTGAAAGGGCACATCCACGGGCACGCCGAAATCGTCGGCCAAAGCCAGTAATTCCTCCCGTTCGTGGGCGTAAGCGGGCGAGTTCCACGGCGCGACAGCGCCCTCGCGCAGCGATTTCGTCTTGTCCGGCACGACCAGGTCCATGTCGACATCCACCGTGTCGCCAAAGCCTTCGCACTGCGGGCAGGCGCCCAAGGGGCTGTTGTAGTCGTACAGGCGGGGCTCCGGCGTGGGATAATCCCGCTCGCAGTCTTCGCAGCGCAGCGCGGCGTGAAAAGCGAGTCGCTGCCACAGGCGACCGTCGATCTGCCACAGGTCCGGCGCGGCGGAGGGTTCGCCTTGCGTCAGCACCCAGGCGTAACACGAACCAGCGCCTTTGGCGAAAGCGATTTCCAGCGAATCACGCAACCGCATCAAGGTCACGCTGCCGGCCGTCAAGCGGTCGGTGACCACCAACAGCACCGATTCGGCATCTGCACCCGGCGTGAATGCCGAAACGGTTGGATATGGGGCTGTGCTATTCACCGGCGGAGCTACCGCCGACTCGTCCTGCGTCGCGCCAGCCGCCGCGGTTGGCAAGGCCGCTTCGGCCAAATGCAGCAGTTTTCCACCGGCGATGACGCGGACAAATCCATCCGCCTGCAACTCGGCCGCCACGGTGGACAGATCCTCGCCGGGAAACACACGGCGGGCGAACGTCAGCAGGTATCGCGTCCCCGCCGGCAAAGCGACCAGCTGCTCGGCTGCGCTTTGCGGCGTCTGCCGCTGTACGAGTTGGCCGCAACCGCGGCAAACGACGCGGCCGATCTTGGCGTACAGCAGCCGCAGGTAGTCGGCGGTTTCGGTGGCCGAGGCGATCGTGGCCCGGTTGGATCGCGTGGTGCTCTTGCGCGTCACGGCCAGCGCAGGCGGCAGGCCATCGATTCGGTCGGCATCGGGCTTCTCCAGCCGCTCGAGAAACTGGCGGGTGTGGGCGGAGAAACTCTCGATGTACCGCCGCTGGCCTTCCGCGTACAACGTGTCCAGCGCGAGGCTCGTCTTGCCGCTGCCGCTGACCCCGCAGAACACGATCAGCCGGCCGCGCGGCAGGTCCAGATCGATCGCTTTCAGATTGTGAACGCGGACCCCGCGCACTTGAATGCACTGACTCGACAACCCAGGTCTCCTACCGCCTCAACCTGCCGCAGCAAGCATGAGAATTGAGTGTTGGCTTCGGTCGCGGCGACGGCGGTTTTCACGGCGAGCTCCGCGCCAGATCTGCGTCCAACTCGCAGATCACGCGGAAGCCGACGTTGAAGACTTTGTGATACGGGCGATAGTCCAGGCGATAGCTGGCGGTGGCTCGGTGCGGGCGGTCGCGCCACGAGCCGCCGCGGACCAGCATTCGCCCGTCCTCGACGGCACTCCGCGTCCATTCCCAGACGTTGCCATGCATGTCGTGCAGTCCCCATGAATTGGGCGCATAGCTGCCCACGGGCGCGGACAGGAAGTGGCCGTCGTCGATCCGTGTGTCGCGCGGCACCCAATCGTCGTACGGGCCGGGGTTGTTGATGACCTCGGCTAGCGTGTAGCCGCCGCGGGCGGTACAGGCGGCGTATTCCCGCAGGCGGATGTCGCCCAGGTTGGCATGCGGTGCGTAGTCGGCGTCGAGATCGCCAAAGGAAAACGGGGCGGCGGCGCCGGCGCGGCAGGCCCACTCCCACTGCTCCTCGGTGGGCAGCGAGAATCTCAGCCCGGTCTGGCTGCTGAGCCAGCGGCAGAATTCGTCGGCTTGTTGCCAGCTGACGCGGACCACGGGTTGGTCGGGATCGTGGAGCGGATAGCCCAGACGGCCGAACTGGTAGCCGTGCCGCGATTCGCGCCGGCTGTCATGGTCGGGGTCGAAACGGGCGAACTGGGCATTGGTCACTTCACAGCGGCCCATCCAAAAGGCCCGCTCGACCTTTGCGATCCGTGGGGCCGCCTCCATGGCCGAGCCACCGGGCTGGCCCATCACAAAACTGCCGGCGGGAATGGATACCAGCTCCAGGGATATGCCTTGGCCCAAATCGATGACCCGCCGGCTGGTCTCTACCGCTCCCTGCCGCCGCTGGGCCTCGGCGGCGTCGAACGGCCAGCCGGACAACTCGACCGGCGTCGCTTGGCGAGCGGACGGCTCGGGCAGGAGCGGCTCGACCGGAGCGCGATCCGCCGCAAAGATGGCCTCATAGTCGATGGCGACCCCGGCATAACGCTGGCTCAATTCCAACCGCCGGGGCATCACTCGCTCGACCGCCTCGGGGCCGACGATCTCTGACCACGTCCCGTGATATGGGGCGTTCAGGTCGATCCAGGTGTTCAATCGGTCCCATTCTTCGGCATCGAGCTGCACGCCGTGGTGGCGGCCGTCGCGGAGCATCTGCACCAGTTCGGTCGTATCCGCGTGGAACTCGCCGGGGGTCAGCAGGTGCATGTCGCTCTCGATGCCCGGGCGCCGCACGTAGCGGTGCAGGTGGGCATACGAGACGGAGAATCGGCCGCCGTACTGGGGGCTGACGTGGCCGGCGATCTGCGAATTCCAGCCGTCGATATTCTCGTCGCCCCGCAGATCGGCAAGCTGCGTGCCATCCTCGCGTGGCTGTCCGTTGTGGCAGCCGACGCAACGGCGGTCCAGCACCGGCTGGACCTCGCGATGAAACGCGAATCCGCGCGGCGGACCGTACCAGGGCTTGATCGCCGACGGGGACCGCAGTGCGGCTAGCGGCACTTGGCGGGCGGGCGGAACGGTGTTCTGCGGTTCATGACAGCCGGCACACGACACGGTTTCGCCGGGCATCCCCACGATCCAAGTTCGCTTTAACTGCAGGGCCTTGCCCTCGGCGTCCAGCGGCTGGAGCGTGATCGGCTTGTTGGCCGGAATGCGAAAGTGCGCCGAGCCGTCCGACTCGACCGGCACCGTGCCCAGCACGCGTTTGATGTCCCAGGGACCGTCCATGCCGATACTGCCCAACAAGCCCCCCATTCCGCGCGAGGACCAATAGTAGCTGATCACACGCAGCTGTTTGACCTGCCCGCGAGGCACGCCCGCCAAGCCGGGGCCGTGATAGACGTCGCCCAGCAGGACCGTTGCGTCGGTTCGCTGCGGGTCGATCTTGTCGGCCATGACCGGCACACCGAGCCGCGGCTGGACGGGGATCGGCTGCAACAGGGCGGCGTCTTCCACTTCGGTCACCAGCGTCAGGTTGTCAAAGACGTCGGCCAGGTAAATGCCCCACAGCGAGTCAGCGGTGGATTTCATGGCGACCAGGAAGTACTTTTCGCTCAGCGGCAACGGGTGCAGAAGCTGCGGCCAGACGCCGTCGACGATCCGGTCGGCCACGATCGGCTCGACTTTCTTCCCCCAGCCGGGAATCTCCTGCACGACGCCGTCCGCCTCGTGCCGGCCGCGGGCCGGATCGACCAGCAGCAAGCGGCCCGAGCGGTGCGTGCCGTGGTGGCCGGTGACGATCCCCGCGACCATCGAGGGATGGCCGGGAACCGGTTGGGCGTAGAAGAACGACGGCGGGAAGTACGAGTTGCTGCCGAAGTATTCCATCTGGCCCGTGCCATCGGGATTCATGTGAAACAGAATCCGCGAGTTCGAGTGCGGCAGGTCGGCGTACTCCCAACGCAGGTACATCACGCGACCGCTGTTGGTCACCGTGGGGCACCAGTCGCTGTCCTGCTCGAAGGTGAGTTGGCGGATTTCGCCCGTCGTACGGTCCAGGCGGTACAGGCTGACCATCGGCGCCGAGCCGAACACACAGGGCAGGGCCACGTAGTTGGCGGTCGAGGCAAAGATGATCCGGCCGTCGGGCAGATAGCAGGGATCCGAGTGCGATACGTCCGCGCCTTCGTCGGGCGTGACTTGTACCAGAGCCTGGCCATCAAGGCCGATCTCAAAGATCCGCCATGCCCGGCCCTCTTGTCCAACCGCAGCGAACAGCAATCGCTGGCCGTCGAAATCAAGCTTCAGGTCGCCCACGAACCGGCCGCCCTCGGGACGGTACAGCGTGCTGAACTGCGGCTCGCCGCGCAGGTCGCTGACCACGGCGATCTCGTGATCCCAACCGGTGGGCGCCACGGTATCATTGGCATGAAAGTTGGCCGCCATGCCGATGGCGCCGCTCATCGCCGAGCGGGCGGCCCCGCCGAGGTTCCGCCGCAGGACGAGCAGCCGGTCAAAGTCCAGCAGCGGATTGGCCAGCAGAACCTGCCGCTGGAATTTCAGCACGGATTCCGCTTCGGCCAAGGCGCCGTCCGCGCCGGATGCCAGCGATTCGACCAGTTCGGGCAAGCGGGCCTCGACGGCGGCCAGCTGTTCCTGGTGCGGCCCGACATCGCCGAATCGCGCCGGGTGGCTCGCCGCCATGTCTTCGATCGCCATCCGCATCGCTCGCGGGTTGAATCGCTGCAAACCGTCGTGGGCGGCGCGGACCCGCTGACGCAAGGCAACCGCGCGGCCGTACAGGCCGGCCCAACGCGAATCGTTGAGCGCGGTCGATTCGCTGATCAAGGTGTTCAGTTCCGCGCGGAACGGCTCCTGCAACGAACCGAGCGCCCGCAAGACCGGCTCGAGGGCTTTTCGGGCGAGTTCCACGTCGTTCTGTTCCGGCCGCGCGGCGTCGATACGGATCGAACGCGTCGACCACTGACTGGCACTGCTCTGCGTGGCTGGCTTGTTCAATGCCAGATTCGTCCGGCCGTCGGCGGCGAACACCTGCACTTCATCCAAGTGCAGCCAGATGCGGCCCGGCACTTGAATGCGAACAAAGCGTGTGCTTTCTTGCGGCAAAGGCACGACCAGCGGCTTTTTGTTGTTGTCGCCGCCGGTGGGCGGCGTCTCGTCGTGCTGGTACACCTCGCGCCAACGGCTGCCGTCGTCGGAAAGCAGCAGCTTCAGGCGCGCGGCACGCTCGGGGACGTGCGGATTGTACACGGCCACACGGCTCAGTTCCTGGACGGCGCCCAGGTCGACCTGCCAGAACGGATTGTCGTCCTGGCCGGTGTGAAAGCTGAAACTGCCGCTGATCTGCCCATCGACGGCCCCGGCGGCATCTTCCTCGGGCAACACTCCCCGGCCCGCTTCGCGCGCCCGCGCCAACTCTGCCTGCCAGGCGTCCGTATCCGCCCAGGCAACAATCGCTGTGCTCGAAACGGCCGCCAACAACAACCATCGCGCCGCGATCTTCATCGGCTCTCTCCCCAGCAGCTACAGGTCCACCGAACGCGGCTTCAAAGCCGCAGCCCAAAGCAGGACGGAATGCCCTTCGGTTCCAGCGGGAAGGCGGGAAGGATTGGCAATCTGCCCTGCAACGGACGAGGCCATCCTCGTCGTGGCTTGGCTCATGATACTCGAAATCGGCCAGGAATACATCCCCGACGGAAGCCCTCGGATCCGAATGCGATGTTCGCAACCTATTGTATGCAAACAGGTGGCGTATCGCATCCGTTCGACCAAAGCGGGCGACAAGCATGGAGACTGGGCCTGTCCCATGTCTGCGGTCTGCAACGCCGGCAAGACCTACGGCCTGACGGTGCGGGTCAAGCAAGAACTGGATCTGCGCCGCTTTCCTTCCATCCCGCGCGCCACGAAACAATTCGAGCGGCTCGACAAGGGCCGCACGAATGTGGAACGGGTCATCGCGTGGCTCAAAATATTCTGGGGCGCCGACGACGGCAACGTCAACCGGTGCCGTGCGTTTCCATGCCCTGGTGGGAACGGTCATGATTGTACACGAGGCATTCGCCACGGGGTCATCCGCCGTGGTTCGTTGCAAACGGGCCATCTATTCCGCGCGATCCCACGCTTCGGGCAGTTCTCCGATCGCGTCTAAATACCCGCAAGCCGTCCCCTTCGGCCCTCCCTCTTTCAGTGATTACATCGCATTCGGCTCTGCTGCGGCATCAGGAAAACGTCGCCAGACGCCGTTTGGTGCTAGTCGAGAAGCCAGAAACCGTGTATGGTGACGTGCGATTCGTCGCCGTGCCGGGTTGGGAATCCCGCACGCGGCGATCTCGCTCCTTTTAGCTCATGAGGCGAAACGATACCCATGGCGACAATCGACAAAGCCGTCATTCTCGCGCGCGGACGTGGTACACGGATGCGGGCTGACGATGGAACCACCCCGTTGGATCACCGGCAAGCGTCCGTGGCGCAAACGGGGGTCAAAGCGCTGATCCCGGTGGCCGATCGGCCGTTTCTGGATTATGTGCTCTCGACCGTGGCCGACGCGGGCTATCGCCGGATCTGCCTGGTGGTGGGTCCGGAACAGCAAGCCATTCGCGACTATTACACGGACGGGGTGCCGCTGAGCCGGCTGAGCATTGAATTTGCGGTCCAGGAAGAAGCGCACGGCACCGCCGACGCGCTCTCGGCGGCCGCCGATTTCGCCGGCCGCGATCCGTTCTTGATGCTGAACTCGGACAACTTCTATCCGCTCGAAGCCTATCGCTTGTTGCAGGCACAGGCGGGTTCGGCGGTCGCCCTGTTCGAGCGCGACGCGATGCTGGCGGGCAGCAACATTTCGGCGGACCGCATCGCCAGGTTTGCCGTCGGCGAAAGCGACGCGTCGGGCCATTTGCGGCGGATCATCGAGAAGCCGGACGCCCAGACGCTGGCCGAATTGCCGACGCCGCTGTGGGTCAGCATGAACTGCTGGCTGTTCGGTCCCTCGATCTTCTGGGCCTGCCGTTCGATCCCCCGCTCGCCGCGCGGCGAATTCGAATTGACCGCGGCGGTCCAGTACGCCATCGACGTGTTGGGCCAGCGATTCCAGGTGCTGCCGATCCGCGCCCCTGTCTTGGACTTGACCAGCCGCGAGGACATCGCACAGATCGAGGCCCAATTGGCCGGCATGGAGGTTCGGCTGTGAACGATCTGGCGGAGGCCTTGCAGAACTGCGGTTTCGGTACCGCGTCGGCGGCCGCCAAAGCCGCCCTGCTGGCCCGCTGTGCTGCGGCGTTGAAGCCGTTGGGGGCCGCGCCGCCGGAGTCGGCCCGGGCGTATTTCGTGCCGGGCCGCATCGAGGTCTTGGGGAAACACACGGACTATGCCGGCGGCAGCAGCCTGATCGCCGCCGCGGAGCGTGGCTTCTGCCTGCTCGCCATCGCCGCGGGGGGGGCCCCAGGTGCGGATTACGGACGCGATCCGCGGAGAAACGATGCATTTCACGATGCCTTTCGCCAGCGACACGGAACGAACTCCGGCGGCTGGCGATTGGTCCAACTATCCCCTGACCGTGGCCCGCCGCCTGGTCCGCAATTTTCCCGGCGCCACGCGAGGCGTTGACATCGCGATGGCCAGCGATCTGCCGCCAGCTGCGGGCATGAGCAGTTCCAGCGCCTTGATGGTGGCCGTGTTCTTCGCGTTGGCCGATGCCAACGCGATTTGGAGCCACGAGCGGTTCTTGCCGGAACTGAACGAGCCGCTGAATCTGGCCGGCTACCTGGCCACGATCGAAAACGGACAAAGCTACGGGCCGCTGGCCGGCGCTCGCGGCGTCGGCACGTTCGGAGGCAGCGAGGATCACACGGCGATCCTGTGTGCTCGGCCGGGATTCGTCCGCCAGTACGCCTATTGCCCCGTGCGTTTCCAGCAGGAGTTTTCCTTGCCGGTCGGCTGGACGTTCGCCATTGCGTCCAGTGGCGTGGCGGCGGAAAAGACCGGCGAGGCCTTGGAAAAATACAATCGCGCGTCGCGGTTGGCGACGGCCGTTGCGGAAATCTGGCGCCGCGACACGGGCAT
>Ga0351935_1066_pt1 | contig 7802 bp, 6 predicted proteins | sample TotcelT113001L11_FD_206849 | JGI IMG/M metagenome (GOLD analysis project Ga0351935, IMG submission 206849) | Enriched cells from coal bed in the Powder River Basin, Montana, United States - Total cells T11 rep2 HSBNCT.T11.300.1.L11 ... | reverse complement strand
GTCAGACTTCTGCGGTCGTCCTCGGCTTTCTCGCTGTAAGCTCGCAACAGATCTTTGACCGGCAGGGGGTCGTCGTCTTGAGCCCAACGGACCGTCAAGCTGCGAATCAGGTAACGCGCGCGGAGCGCAATCTCGATGTCATCGCTGGTCTGGGCGTCGTATAACTGGTCAAAGACTTCCAGCCCCATACGGCGAAGTTTTGCCTGGGCGCGCTCCCGACTGGCGTAGTCGCCTGCGCCTAACTCTTGAATCAACGCGGCGCCCGGATCCGTCGGCTCCGTGGCCAACACGCTGGAGCGTACTTCGGCGGCGGGAGACTTGCCTTGGGCCGATGGAGACGCCAACAAGGCCAACACCAGGGCCAAGCCCACCGTCCAACAAGGGCTGAAACGCAAAACGGGCCACGATATCAGCATCGGGCGATCTCCGGTCCGGGAACGTGACTTCGACAGCTTCTTCTTAAAGCATATCCGTCCGGCGGCTCCAAGGCCAACGAACACGTCATGGCGTGGCCAAGTGTTTTTCGAACCAAGCGACCAGCTCGCTGGTAGCACGGGCGGCATCCTCGCCGCGGAATCCGTGGCCGGCGCCGGCGATTTCGACCAATTGACTGGGGACGCCCTGAGCTTGAAAAGCGGCCTGGATGTCGCGGCTGTGCTTGACGGGCACCAAGTCGTCGGCGTCGCCCGCGATCAGCAGCGTGGGGGCGTCGTCGGCCGTCACATGCACCAGCGGCGAGACGCCGGCGGCTTCATCCAATGGCAGATCCAGGGCGGGAAAGCGATCGTAGGCCGGCAGGCGATCGGGAGCTTGCCGGACCATAATCCGTAGGTCCGTCGGCGCGACAACGGCGACCACCGCTTGCACTCGATTCCCCGCCTGCAGCACCAGATCGTCCGCCCGCGGGTTCCCTTCGTCCGACGCAGTGCCCAGCATCAGCGACAAATGACCGCCGGCGCTGTAGCCGTAGACGCCCAGTCGCTGCGGGTCGACGCCGAAACGTTCGGCGTTGACGCGGATGTAACGAACCGCGCGACGGACATCCTCGACCGCCTCGGGGATCCCGAATTTTGGGCTGCTGCCATGCCGCACGGCGAACACGGTAAAACCTTTGTCGGTCAGCGGCTTGAACATCCCCTGCATTTTCTCCGGCGGCTGCCAGTTCGAGTACCATCCGCCGCTAACCATGAACAGCACGCCGGCGCCGTTGGCGTTTGTCTGCGGCTGAAACACGTCCAACGTCAGGGCTAACCCGAATTTGTGGCCGTACACCACATCGGCCTGGATCTTGACGTCTTCTTCCTGAGCCGGCAGCCCCGACGCAACAGCCAGACAGATCAGGAAAGCTCCGCCAGTTCGTAGACAATGCATGCCTCTGCTCCAGAGTATCGAGAACGGTAACCATAGTTCAATGGCTTTCATCCTAACGCGGCTTGCGGTCGCAACCAAGTAGGTCGGAATGCCATGTGGCGGAATGCCATGTGGCGGAATGCCATGCCGGCCAGGTTCTCCAGGCGGCCGCCCCGGACTGCACCGTGCCGCCGCCAGACAGCGGTATCCTGTATATTGGGGCACAGTCCGGACAGTTCCTCTCAGAATGGGCACTGGAAATTTGTGGGCAACGGATACAAACTGTTAGGATGAGGAGACGACAATCATGGCGAAATCCGCCGGTGTGGACGAATTGATCTTCGAGGCGCTCGAGCGGGCACTGGCCGATCCGAGTCCGCGAAAGCTGCATGGGACGAAATCCAATCCGGGCATCTTTCCGACGACGTCGGCCGCCGCGAAAGCGGCCGCCCAACGGTGCTTGGAACAAGGGTTGATCGCTGTGCGCGGCGAGGTGCGGACAAAATCCAAAGTCACGCCGTTGTATGGGCTGGGGCCCGCCGGCATCAAGCACCTGCTGGAACATGACCCGCTGCGGCAACTGCTGGCGGCGACGCACGACGGGGTGGCGCGGCTGGGTCGGACCAGCGCCGATTGCCAGCAGACGCTCCGCCAGATGCAACAACAAGTGGCCCAATTGCAGGAAGTGATCCAGGACGCCGCCAATCGCCTGCAAGCACCGGATCTGGAACGGATGCTGTCGGCAGTGACCGTCGGCGGCGCGACCGCTGCCGGTGCGGGGGCAGGTCCCGCCGTCGCCAGCACGGCGAGTTCCCCCGCCGCCGATTCGCAGCTGAGTGGCGCCGTGTTACAGCACCTCCAGCAGCACAAGCGTCAAACGCCGTTGCGGCCGCTGGATCTGCCTCAATTGTTCCGCTTCGCCCGCTCGCGGCAGCCGGCCCTCAGCTTGGGCTCGTTCCACGACATGGTGCGGCGATTGGCCGACGCAGGACAAATTCGGCTTTCCCCTTTTACCCAAGCGATGTATCAGTTGGCGGAACCGGAGTGCGCAATGATCGTCGGCCGCGAGATGATGTATTATGCCGAATGCGTTTGAAGAGCAAGCCTGCCGTTTTCTGCGCGGGGAAGAGAACCCGTTCGACGCCTTTGTCGTGCCGGACAAGCCCGCGCACGAGTTCTCCGACTGCCACGTCTCGGAGGTTCACGGTAGCCAATTCGAGCAGATCTGCCGCGCCATCGACAAATACCGTTGCCCCGATTACCGGACGCGGCGGCAATTGCACGAGTCGCGCGTGCTGGTCGTCCGCGGGGTTCGCGGCAGCGGCAAGACCCACTTGCTGCACGTTCTCCGCCAACGGGACACGCCTGCACCGGAAATTTGGGTCTGCCCGCGACACTATGATCCGGCGTTTCCGTTTGCCGAGTACCTGTTGACCGAGTTAGTCCGCACGCTGTTGTCGGCGGAGGACATCGAAGCACCGGCCCGCTTGCGGTGGTCTGCCCGCCAGCTGGCTTGCCGCCTGCTGGAGGAGGCGATCGCGTCGCTCAGCCCTCTCGAATGGCTCCAGTGGTCGCAACCACCGCACGGGCGTCGGCTGGTCTCGCCGCGCCCCAAACGCCGCTGGGCGGACAGGGAATCGCTGCTCGATGATCTGGCCATCAGCACGGCCCCGCTGGCCGAGGTCTGTCAACGACACGGGCTGTCCGCCACGGCGGCTTGGGCCCTGGTGCTCCGCCACGTCGAGCGAACCGAATTGGGCACGGGACCCGCCGTGCGGATGCGCCGCGAAGTGTTGTTGGCGTTCGCCGAATTGGCGTTGCGAAACACGCCGGACCGTTTGGCGTCGTTGCTGGAACAAGACTTTGCTCCGCCTGGAGCTGCGTTGCCGCTGTCGCGGGCCAACGTGGTCACGCTGCTGCTGCAGACCCTGGCAGAAACGCTGGCGGCGGTAAGCGTGCCGATCATCGTGGCCTTGGACAATATGGAACGGCTGCTCGCGCCCCGCGGCCCCGTCGATAATCTGGCCGCTCAGGCGTTCTTTAACGGGCTGGCGCACACCGTCGATCAGACGCGCGGCTTGCTGCTGGTGCTGTTCGTCGAACGCGGACTTTGGAACGAGTTCGGCTCGACGATCAGTTCGTTTGCGGAGCATCGCCTGCGGCAAGGCGTTCGCATCCGCGACTATGGCTGCGTGTGGGACTTGGAACTGACGCCTCCCACGCCCGAGCAGATCGACCAGGTGGTTCGGCGGCGGATGGCCCCGCTGTTGGCCCGCGCGCCTCACGGCGATCAGTTGCCACCGTGCTTTCCGTTCGCGCCGCAAGAAGTTCGCGAGATCGCCACCATGGGAGTGGACGTCCTGCGGACCGCGCTGCTGCGGCTGCGGGACCGTTACGACGAATTGGTGCTGCCGGACAGCCAGCGCGTCCAGCCACCGTCCGGGCCGGAATGGGGCTCGCCGCCGTCCGGATCGGCCGATCCGGAGCCGCACCAGGCGGCCGACGCCCTGCGGCAGACATGGGAAGACGCCGCCGCCAACGGGCGGCGGCGACTGGCCATGTCGCGGCGCACGTCGCTGGCCCAAGAGCTGCACACCGGCCTGGGGCGGTGGCTGGAGGAATTGATCGGCCAACAGATACACGGCTGGCGGCTGAGCGAAGTCCGCTCGGCGGTGACGTTCGGCGACCACCCTGCGTTTGGCTCCGTAACCCTGGCCACCTGGCAGAACGCGCAGGGCCGGTCCCAACGCATGGCGCTGGGACCGATCCTGGGCGAAGGCCGATCGATGCCCAAGGATCTGGAAGTCAAACTCTCGGTACTCGACCAGCGACCGGCCCTGGCCGACCACTTGGCCGTGCTGTGGCCGGTCGCCCAAGGGACCACCATCGAGGCCAAGCAGCTGCCGGCCGCGACACGCCAGATTTGGGACACCTCCGCCGCGGGACGGCCGGTTTCGCTGTGCCCGCTGCCGCTGTCCGATTTTGCCTGGCTGCTGGGATTTCCCGAATGGCTGACTCAGCACGCCGCGTCGGCCGCGGCGGCCGCCGCGCTGTTCCCGTTTGTTCTCGAACGCACTGGCTATCTGCTGGCCGACTTGGCGCCAGCCGAAGCAGACGCATCCGAGGTTCCGCCTTGAAGAGAGCCGACAGCCCCAACGCGTGCTGGCTCGTATCGTTCCGACAACCTTCTTCCGACAGCCTCTTTCAGACCGTATTGTCACCATGAATAATCCTTCGACCTCCGCCTGCTCGTGGATCACTCGTCGTCCGGCGCGTTGGTCCATGCCCGTATGCCTGCAGCCTCGCGCGGCGCGCCGTTTTCGGATCGTCCGCGCCGAGGACAAGCGTCCCGTGCGGCAGTCCGCGCTGGGCTGCCATTTGCGACCGCACGGGCATTACCAACTGGAGATCACCGTCGAGGGCGAGGGCGACGAGCCGCGTGCCGTGTCGTTGGTCGCGGGACCGCTTCGGCGAGCCAACGATCGAGAGCAGCGGCTTGTCGAGGACGGCCGGACGATCACTCGCTACGACCTGCAGTTTGCGCGAGACCACGAAGCGGGACGGCTGCCGTGCGGTTGGTGGTCGCGTCACGAGCCGCTGGTGGCCCGGCTCGAGTATGGCGATGGCCGAGACGATGGCGAACAGACGCTGTGGCTGGTGGTGACGCCGCGCCGCGTGTGGGCCCTGTTGGCACTGATCAGTTCGGCCGTCCTGTACGGCCTCGTACCGTGGCTTTCCCGTCGGGTTTTGGACGCAGGCAATCTGTCCACGGCCTGGTCGCAGGTTCTGCAGGTGCTCGCCTGTCCCGCCGTCTGGCAGGGCTTGATGGTGGTCATCCTCGTGCTGTGGCTCGTCGTGTTCCTCAGCGACCATCTCCACCTTCGGCTGTGCGCCAACCGCCTGTGCCGCGAGACCCGCCGCGAAGTGCGGCACTACCTTCTTCGAGGGAGTCCGGTCATGGACTGAGCCAGACGCTCGACGGCCGGACGGGCACCGCAATGTTCGCAGGCACTTCTACCTGCACTTCTGCTACTCTAACAGGGCATCAACAGCTTACCCTGGTTCACTCGGACGGGGCGCGACATGGCACGGCGCAAGACAACACGCCACGATTTCACGGTAAAGACCGCACAGATTCTGGGGGAGCGAGTTGTCTTCCATTGCTGCAATCCGGACTGCAACGTACACACAGAATCAGACCTGAGCACGCAAAGGACCTTTTCGGAAATGGCGTCGGTGTGCCCCACAGCCGGGTCGACGCCGGCGGGATTGCTTGCACCAGACCAGTTCGGTGCCGCAGCGTGGCCCCTGGTATGTGAACAGCAAAGGCTCCCACGAAGGGTCTTTCGACGCTCCATAGCATGGCTTTCGGACTCGCTGTCAACACTTCGCAGTGCGGATTACTCGGAGATGCTGGAACCGGAGTCGTTCGCCGGAGACCCACCATGCACGTGGCCCTGCCACCAGAATCACGGCGCGACGGGTCGAATCCAGCACCTGCCCAAAATCAGGATGACGACATTCCGATACCCGATGTGACATTGGCGGTTACCGAACGGACGTTCTCAGTTGCTCCCCGAGCCGACGCTTGGACAGAAGCCGCGAAACTGGATGGCTGCTATTGCCTGAAGACTGACGTGCTTCCCGGCCAGGCCACGAAGGAAACCATTCACGACCGTTACAAAGATCTAGCGCACGTGGAATGGGCCTTCCGCACCAGCAAGACCGGGCTGCTGGACGCGGCCCACGTCACCCTGCCGAAGACGATCGCCGATCGCGGCGTACGCGTGTCCACTAGAAAAAAGCGCGCCGACGAACGCAAACCTAGCTGCGACAAACGACTTGCGCCAGCCAACTCCGAAGCCTAATAGCGGAAGATCCGTTCCAAACCACTGAACCTTCCCAGAAAACCTCCCCACTCGACTGCGTCATCTTCACACACACCGCCCTTTTCGCCTACACCAATTTGTGCCATCCTAAGCCGATCGCGGTATAACACCAGGAAAACCGGAGCTTCCAGCCATCTTGCGGACCGTTGAGAATCATGACCACCGTCTTCCTCTCCTACGCCCGTGGCGATGATGTGGAGCCGTTCGACCCGGTCACGTCGTTCGTCGCCCGTCTGCACCGCGACTTGGAGGCGGCCGGCTTCGACGTCTGGTTCGACCGAGTCGACATGCCCTCGCGCAGCCTCACATTTCACCAAGGACACCGCGACGCCATCGCTGCGCGCGACCGGCTCCTGCTCGTTGTCGGACCGAAGGCCGTCGCGTCCGACTACGTCCGCCAGGAGTGGCAGTTCGCCTGGCGCGAGGCTGACAAGGTCGTCACGCCGATCCTCCGCCTGGACGACTATTCCATCGTCCCCGACGAGTTGAAGCTGCTCCCCTGCGAGGACTTCCGCGACGACGCCCAGTACCCCTTCCATCTCGACAACCTCATCCGCCAGCTCCATGCCCCCGCGCCGCCTTTGGGCAAGTTGATCGCCGTGCCGTCGCTACCGCCCCATTACTTGCAGCGCACCAAGCGGCTTGGCGTCCTCCGCGACGCGCTCCGCGCCGACCTCGATCGGCCGGTCGTCATCGGTGGTGCGGCGGCCAAGGTGGGAATGCATGGCATGGGGGGCATCGGCAAGTCGGTGCTCGCTTCGGCCGTGGCGCACGACCGTAAGGTACGCGAAGCCTTTCCCGATGGTGTCGTCTGGTTCGGCCTGGGGTCGCTGCCCGACGTGCCGGCTGTCATGCGCAGGGTGCATCGCGACCTGGGGGGCAACGGCGTCTTCGAGACCGAGCACCAAGGCAAGGTCGAGCTCAAGAAGCTACTTGCCAACAAGGCCGTGCTGCTCATCCTCGACGACGTCTGGCGGCGCGCCGACGTGGATTGGTTCGACGTGCTCGGATCTCGTTGCCGAGCGCTGGTCACCACACGCGACTTGGGTTTGCTCACGTCGCTGGGTGGCGTGCATTACGTGGTCGAGCTGCTGACCGATCACGAAGCGAAAAGTGTATTGGCCCTGACTGCTGGCGTGATTCCTGATGAGCTTCCGAGCGAAGCGGCGCCGATCATCGCCGAGTGCGGCCGGTTGCCGCTCGCGGTAGCCCTTTGCGGCGGTATGATCCGACGTGGCCTGGCGTGGGACAGCGTCTTAGTACAGCTCCAGCAGGCGCGGATTGATCGAATTGCCGATCGGCACGCCGTAGAACCGCACCACCAGAGCGTTTGGCACGCCATGCACGTGAGCGTCGAGTTCCTCCCAAAGGCTGAAAGACGGAGGTTTATGGAGCTGGCGGTCTTTCCGCCGGACGAGGTAACTCCCCAAGCCGCCATCGTCATGCTGTGGGCCCACACCGGCCAGCTCGACGACTGGGAGAGTGAAGAGCTCCTGGTCTCGCTGGGAGAGCGATCCCTCGTTCAGCTCGTTGCCCACACCTCCGGTTCCGGCCAGCCTCCCC
>Ga0351935_1312_pt1 | contig 7920 bp, 3 predicted proteins | sample TotcelT113001L11_FD_206849 | JGI IMG/M metagenome (GOLD analysis project Ga0351935, IMG submission 206849) | Enriched cells from coal bed in the Powder River Basin, Montana, United States - Total cells T11 rep2 HSBNCT.T11.300.1.L11 ... | reverse complement strand
TCTGTCTTCGTACAGACCCGAAACCGTACAGTCGTTCCAATTCGGGGCGGTTTGCCAAACGGGCAAAGCACTCGGGGCTCCGTCCGCGGCCAGCCATTGCCCCGTCGTCGCATTGAAGACCGCATATTCCGTCCCGCCAGGATCTCCATCGAACGCCAACTGCAACAACTCGACGGTCGTCGGGGTCGCAGATCCCAACACGGGAGCGCCGGGAACTTCGGCTTGTGTGGTCACCCATACCGAATCCGACCACTCCGAGATCTGACCGCTCGGCGAGCGGTCTCTCATTCGCACGCGATACTCGTAGGTCCCGTTCGGTTGCAGCCCTGTGTCCACAATCTCTGGACCAAGCCACCACTCCGGCAATTCAACTCCATCCCGCTCCCACTGGTACTGCAAGACGCCGGACACATCCCGTCCGCCGGGAGCCGTCACGCGAACCGCGTCCGCGGCAATTCCCTCGCCCACCAACGTCCCGGGACTCCATTCAGGCGTGTCGCTGTCGGCGAGCAACTGATACCGATACCCGCGCATTTCGCCATTGGCCGAGGTCACATGCACCAGTACCTCGTACCAGCCGTTGGCCTCTCCAGGAACCGGCCAACGGAACAGACCGTCGCCGTCCAGTGTCGCCCCTGCCGGAGCAGTGACGAGTGTCGGGATATCGCCCGCATTCAGAACAAGCTGTGCCTCGTACAGTTCGCCCGGTTGGATGAAGACGTCCCACTGGCCCTCGCCAGTCGTCGAGGTGTACTCGCTCCCGGCCACCACGATGCTTGGTACGCTTTTGGGCCCAATACGACCTTCGGCATCGACGGTTGCTACGGCCACGCGATACGCTTGGCCTTCGGTCAATCCGGTCAGATTTAACTGCCCGTCTGCCGCTGCGAGCACCTGCTGGTAAAACTCTCCCGCCGGGTCATCTGTCAGATACACCAGGTAGTACTCCGCTCCGACGACGGCATCCCAGTTCAATTCTGCCGTCGTCTCGGTTCCTGCCCAAGCCGTCAGGCCGATTGGCGCCGCCGGCGCATCGGCCGCGACCACGTCGACCCGTCCGGTGGCATAGCTGATCGTCGGCAGGTTTGTCCCGTCGCTGATCACCGCATACACGTAGTATTCGCCGGTCGAAAGGTCGGCGGTGTCCCACGCGTACTCGCCGAGCCCAGCGACCGCCGCGATGCCGCTGGCGATCAAAGTTCCATCGGCTCCTTGCCGGTCGGTGTCATAGTACAGGTTGATGCTGGCATCCAAGTCGCCCGGCTCGGCAACCCAGGAAATGGTTACCGGTCCGGCGTCTACGTCCTGGGCGGGTTCCAACAGCGTCATCACCGGTGCCTCCGTCCGCCGCCGCGACTGGACGGTGTATCCTCCAATCCCGCCCGCGTTGGTCACAACAACCCGCCAACTCCCTCCCGCCGGGTTGAACACCTCGTAATACGCCTCGCCGCCTGCGGGGTTCTTGTAGTAACCCACGTCCAGATGCTCGCCGACGTTTTCGGGCGTGTAGACAAATCCCAAGGGATCGACGATGTGAACCTCCGTATCGCCTTCGTCCCACTCGACGCTGAACAACACCGCCTCTAATCCTCCAGGCAATAGCAACTCGTGCTCGCTGTCATCCCCGCCCGATTGAGCCGAGAATGCAAACGCCGCCGCAGGGCTGGGCGGCTCGATCGTGATGCTCTCCAAAAGGCTGTAGTTTGCCCACCAGTCCGCTTCACCCGTGTTGAGGTTCACGGATACCGCGCGTTTTTTTCCCAGGACGGTTCCACCGACAACCACATAGTCGTTGTCGTCGTTCGAATCCCAGATGTACTGGACGTAGGCCGTCGCGGAAGCCAGTTCCCAGCCTTCGCCACGATCCGAAAACCAATTCGGGGTTCGCACCACGCCAATCAGTGCGCCTATCAAAGTTCGGTCCAACCCCCACTTCAATGCTCCGTCGATCGTGATCGAGCCGGTGCTGGCGTCGCCCCACTTCATCTGTCCCGCAGCGTACAGTCCGTAGAGATTGTCGATGATCACCTGCGCCGTGGCGAACTCGAACGGATCATCACCGCCCCCCAACAGAACCTGCCCGGTCCCGGTAAACCGTCCCGCTGTGTCGTACTTGGCCCCTAGATTCAGCCGCAGCAGATTGTACGTCTCTCCCTTGACCGTGACCTCCGGACCAGCAGTAAAAGCCATACTCCCGCCCAATACCACGAGCTGCGGCCCGGCCAAATGTTCCAAATAGCCCCCAACGTCCTGCAGGTAGACCACGGGTACGCCGTGAACCACAACGACCGATTTCTTCAAATTACTGACGCCCGCACGAACATAATCGAACCAACCTATTTTTGAACCCCAAGCCGATATCGATGGTGAAGCCAGCAGGAACCTTCAGCTTACCGTCGCCTCGCAACTCGCCCGTGGTCGTGTCCACTTGAAACAGCAGGTCACTTAGCTCGAAACCCGTCCCCACGGTGACTGGTCCAGCGATCCCCAGCGAGCCAACAACCTCCAGCTTCGGTCGGCCATCGCTTTGGCGCGTGATCGACAGGTGCCGTTCGTCCGTCAGCAAGTCGGAGACAGCCGATTCCCGGCAGGAGTCTCCACCAGAGAAATCCATGAGCGACGGCGAGAGCCGGGGCGAGAAGGCTTCGGCGCCAGGTCAACGCCGCGCCGCGAAGAAAAAGGCGACAGCAGCGCCGTCGAGCAATGGCGCGCTGCCAGAGCAAAAAGAAGTCGCAGAAAGACGATTCCAAACCCCGCAAGGCGGAACCGAAGAAAAGCCGGAAGCAGATGGCGTATGTGGGGGCGGTGTACACGATTAACCCTTTTGTGCGGACCCCCGAACAGATCCTGAACCAGACGTGCCGTCGAGAACGAGCCAAAGATCGGCCCCGTCCGCAAAACAAGCATGTCTGGGGCGAGATGACCCACTCGCCGAAGGTGAACTCATCGATGGCCGCTCCAGCCTGTTCCTGCATCTGGTCGTCGAATGTCATCTGCGGGACCCGAACCACCAAAAGACGCTCATCTGCATCATGGACGGCGAAGAGCCACTGTGGGCCGCCAAGGAGGAGTGGCTGGACCGCGCCGTGGAGATTCTCGACTTCTTCCATGTGATGGAACATCTTTGGACGATCCAGCGAAGTCTCCCGAAAAGCTGTCAGGCGGATGACTTCGTCGACCATCACACGAGAATGCTCCTCGAAGCAAAGGGCGACTATGTGGTGCGGAACTTCAAAAGGTTGATCACCGAGTGGAACTTGCGCGGAAATGCCAAGAAGGAAATGCAGCGCGGGATCGGCTACTTTCAGCGAAATCGGCAACGGATGCGTTACGACGAGTACCTGGCGAAAAGCTATCCAATCAGCAGCGGTGTGGCCGAAGGCACATGCCGGAATCTGGTGAAGGACCGTATGAAGCTCACGGGGATGCGTTGGGAGCGTCGTGGTGCCCAAGCCATGATTCATCTGCGGCCTCTCTATCTTAACGGCGAATGGAAGACCTTTCTCAACTATCGAATTGAGAAGGAACAGAAGAAACTTTATGGCAAAGCTGCGGCCTATAGCACGGTCACAGACTATGCGCAATCGCCGTAATCCGCGTTGTCGGGTTGCGAGTTACGCCCCCGACAATGTGCCGGTGTGTGACCCGACGTTCCTGTTCGACACGCCGCAGTACACCCAGTGCGGGGCGATCTTCTGGCCGGGCTACCACAGGCTGTCGCCGGATCGAGCCGCCTGGCGGGTGTTCGGGAACATTCCCTATCGCGACGAACCGCAAGTCGAATTGGGCCAGATCGTCATCGACAAACGCCGCTGCTGGCGGGCGCTGACGTTCGCCAACTGGTGCGGCGAACGGTCGGCGTTTTTCTTCGCTCACTTCGCTCACTTCGCTCACTTCGCTCACGTCCACGGGGACAAGGAGTTGTTCCATCTGTGCTGGCGGAAGCTGGGGCAGGAATACGCCATGCCGTCGCGTGGCATCCACACGCTGACGGGCACGATGTGCCACCACGACTTTCAGGGAACCCTCGCCGCCCTTTTTGATCTCGCGACCAAGGAGAATCTTCCGACCTGTGCTATCGAATACCTCTGTCATCGGGTGTAAGCATATCATGCAACGCAGGGAGGGTAACCGTTCTCAGGGAGGGTAACCGTTCTCCGGTGGGTTGACCAGCATGTCGCCAGCCTCCAGCGACGGCCAGTATTGGAAATGTGCGTGTCATTCATGGGTGTTTTTCTGAAACCGAAGGCTCGATCTGTGTCAATCACGGTGGGCAGTGGTTCTGACGCGAGATGTGGCGAATCCCGGCGGAGTGCGGGCACACCGTCAGCAAGAGGCAACTGCAATTCTCCGTAGATCGCCGATCAATCAACTACAATTCTGGTGGTCGCAAAATCGAAATTCAATCCCATTTCTCGCGGAAAAAGCGGATGCGAGAGCGATTCATGGGCAAAGGGCAGAGGGGCGGCGTCGCATCAGGCATCACCTTTCTCCGTCCGTAGTTCGAGGAGGGTTCCTTTCGGTTTTGGCACCGAAAGGGTCTCGAACTCAGCAAGTTCATACCTGCCAACGACTTACGACTTGAAAAAAAGAGGGTATTGTAACGAAGAGGGTTCCTTTCGGGGAGGGAAGAAACGACGCATTTACGCATTGCAATATGCGAATTAACTCTGCAGAGGTATTGAAAATAGTTTGCAGACTTGTAAATTCAACAATACGTGCCTAAGTGGCACCGCAACGAAAGCTCTGTCTCCCAATCTTCGCTGGCGTCCAAACTAGTTCGTGAAGCTGATATGACGAGCAGTCATTAGTCGTCGGATTAGCGAGTTGCTTTGCGCTTATACAAAGAGAAATCGCTCGAAGCACTGAATGCGGACTTAATAGAGACTGCGGTCCTGCAGTTCGAGATCGTGTCGTACTTAAAGCAGTAAGTGCAGGCAAAGAAGGATGGAATGCCTCTGCGGCTGAGCCGTACTCAAGGCAAGCGTCAGACCTTGCTGGCACCTGCAACAACAGGACAGTGAGACGCCATTTCACAGGAGAAAAGCTGCCAGTGAGGCCGCGTACGAAACAAGAGCCTCACCGGCCCAACATCCCCCCGGCTGGTGTGCTCTGTGCGCCCGGGGGGGTGTTGGTAGGTTATAGTTGAGGACCTGATCAGTGGCCATTCAGCCACGCCCACTTGGAGAGCAGAACTATGTCAATCCGCTTCCCGCTCGAAGGCCGTTCCAAGAGTAATTCTGTTCATCGAGCCCACAGACGGGTTGTCAATACAGCAATTCGGCAGTTGACACTTGAGGTTTTGGAGAATCGCCGCTTACTATCTGTCACAGTTAGGCCATCCACCGGCTTAACTTTTGTAGACAACCAGCCTTGGACCGGCGAAAGATATTATGGGGATCGTGGGACGTTTTTCGCGGACGTGACGGGCGACGGCAGGGCCGATGCCATCGTTGTCAACGACGAGGGTGTTACCGTGCGGCGTTCTACCGGCGTCAAGTTTAGCGGAAACGAATACTGGACCAATATTCCCTACTACGGGACTCGTGGGACATTTTTTGAGGACGTGACAGGCGACGGGAAGGCAGACGCGATTGTGGTAAATGACGGCGGAGTTACGGTTCGCCGTTCCACCGGATACGGATTTAGCGGAAATGAATATTGGACAGGCGTGCCTTACTACGGTGATCGCGGAACGTTCTTTGCAGACGTAACGGGAGACGGCAAAGCGGATGCGATCGTTGTCAACGAGGAAGGTGTAACAGTGCGACGTTCGACGGGAATCGGCTTCAGCGCCAATGAAGCCTGGACCAGCGAGCGATTCTACGGTGATAAAGGCACATTCTTCGCTGATGTGACTGGAGACGGAAGAGCCGACGCCATTGCAGTCAATTCGAATGATGGTTACGACATCACGGGTAGGGTGACTGTTCGACGATCAACAGGCTCTGGATTTGGGGGCTACGAGTATTGGACCGCTGTGCCTTTCTTTGGGGAGCGGGGAACATTCTTTGCCGATGTGTCTGGGGACGGCAAAGCTGACGCAATCGTGGTCAACTACAGCGGTGTTACTGTACGGCGTTCAACCGGTTACAGCTTCACTGGAAACGAGGCGTGGACTTCGGGATCGTACTACGGAAGTCGAGGGTCCTTCTTTGCTGATGTAACAGGAGATGCCAAGGCCGACGCGATCATTGTTAATTCCGCAGTATCCAACAGTGACTCAGATGGTGATGGATTACTCGATGTCTGGGAGTATTACGGAATGGATGTAAATGCGGATGGCATCATCGATCTTGACTTGCGAGGGCTGGGGGCAAGTATGTGGCACAAGGATGTATTTGTGGAGGTCGATGCCATGGTCGATCGTGCGCCGACGACAGCCACTCTAAACCGTGTCGTGACTGCATTTGCGGACGCCCCAATTGGAAACCGCGACGGCGTGAACGGCATCGCACTGCACCTCCAGAGGGACGAAATGGCACTCCCTCTGATAGACTTTCCGCATGCGCCAGATGCATGGCCGAGCGCGTTCGTGGCTACTAAAGCCACTCGATTTGGGACGCCCGCGGAACGAGCCAGTGGAAACTGGGCGAACATCCGAACTGCCAAACTGGATGCATTTCGCTATTGCATTTTTGGCAACTCTCATGGTGGCGACAGTTCAAGTGGGTATGCCGAGACACCGGGCAACGACTTCATGGTGACTCTGGGCCTATGGACGGTCGTAGGCGGAACTTCGGACCAACAGGCGGGCACATTTATGCACGAACTCGGACATACTTTGAATCTGTATCATGGAGGTGGTGATTCGCTGAATTTTAAGCCCAATTATCATAGCGTAATGAACTATCTCTGGTCGACTCCAAACCTGTGGTACACCAATGTTAAGTCGAGCTGGGTGCTTGACTACTCTCACGGAACGTTCCCGCCGCTGGACGAATCGGCCCTGGATGAGTCTACCGGTATCGGCGGTCACATCGGTCACTACGTTAAAGTGAAGGGAATACTCAGTCCTGTGTATGAAGGACCTGCAGCTTTTAGCCTCGTAGGGGTAGACTGGAATGAAGACGGTGATTACTTTGACAGTAACATCAGCAGAGACTTGAATGCTAACGGAACGTTCGATACATTGCGGGACCACAATGACTGGGGGCATCTTCGGTATGCGTTGGATGGCTTTTCCTCATTTAATAGTGGGCCAACATATGAAACACTTGCAGATTTGAGTGACATATTGTTTTATCGGAACCCATTAGGTGATGGTCCAACCTCTCTGACGCTGAGACGCAGCGGGGAGTATATCGAACTCGTCGATGACGAAACGGCAATAGCCGTCGCCAGGCGTGAAGTTGAAAGAACGAGAGCGTTTCAGCTCTTAGGTTTGGAACTTGAAAGTGACACATTAACGATCGATGCGTCAACAGAACTTCCAGATATGCCCATTGAAGTCAACGGGGGCTTGAGCCCTGCTACGCCACCTACACTGAGTCTAGATGCCGAAGCGTCTCTCAACGAAGGGGATGTATTGGAGATTATTGGATCCTTTGCAGATTCTGATGATGATGAATGGACGGCAACCGTGGCATATGGCGACGGTACGGAAATACAGTCCTTAGCGCTTAATGCGGACAAGACCTTTGCACTAAACCACGTGTACGCCGATAATGGGACGTACGTCGTGACGGTCAGGGTCAATGATAGCCAGGGATGCAGCACTCTTGATGACCTTGTGGTGACAGTACACAACCTTAGCCCGAGCTTAGATGCCGGTGTTAACCAGGCAGTGAGTGAGGGTTCTACAGTTCTCGCGTTATCGACGTTCAATGATTCGGGCTCTCTGGATACGCACACAGCAACGATCAACTGGGGCGATGGCACAGCAACGGAATACGGCGTAGTGAACGAGAGTCCCGCGGG
>Ga0351935_1308_pt1 | contig 8013 bp, 4 predicted proteins | sample TotcelT113001L11_FD_206849 | JGI IMG/M metagenome (GOLD analysis project Ga0351935, IMG submission 206849) | Enriched cells from coal bed in the Powder River Basin, Montana, United States - Total cells T11 rep2 HSBNCT.T11.300.1.L11 ... | reverse complement strand
TCCGGCGGGGCGACCGGCAGCCACGGTCGATCCGCTCGGGGCGCGCGTCAGCACGATCTACGACCCCGTGGGCCGACCGGTCGTTGCCATCGACGCGCTGGGGAACCTATGGACGACGGTGTACGACGAAGCCGGACGCGCGGTGGCCCAGGTGAACCCGCTGGGCGAGCGGAGCACGACGATCTACGATGTTGCCGGCCGCGTGGTCGAGGTGGTCGATCCACTGGGCCACTGCAGCACGACGGTCTACGACGCGTTGGGCAATGCCGTGGCGCAGGTGAATCCGTTGGGTGAGCGGACCACGACCATCTACGACGAGGCGAACCGCCCGGTGGCGAGCGTGGACCCGCTGGGCTACGGGACGACGACGATCTACGACGCTGCGGGCCGGGCCGCCGCGTCGCTGGACGCGCTGGGCCGCCGACACACGACCGTGTACGACGCCGCCGGACGTTCCGTGGCGTCGATCAATCCCTTGGGCCAGACCCGTACCACGACGTACGACGTCGCCGACAGGCCGGTCGCCTCGATCGATCCGCTGGGCAACACCACGACCAACGTCTTTGACGGCGCCGATCGCCCGATCGCCAGCGTCGATCCCCTGGGCCAGCGAAACACGACGACCTACGACGCCGCGGGACGAGCCATCGTGTCCGTCAACGCCTTGGGAGACGCAACCACGTTCGACTACGACGCGGCCGGGCGACGGAGCGAGACGATCGACGCTCGCGGCGCGGTGGCGACGACCGTGTACGACGCCGCGGGACGTACGCAGGCGACGGTCGACGCCCTGGGCAATCGGACCACCCTGGCCTACGACGCAGCCGGCCGGCAAGTCGCGGTGACCAACGCGCTGGGGTATGTAGCGACCACGGTCTACGACGCCGCGGGTCGCGCCGCGGCCGCCCTTGATCCCCTGGGCTTCCGCACAACGCTGGCCTACGACGCCGCAAATCGTCCGGTTGCCCAAACCGATCCGCTGGGGCACCGCACGACGAGCGTTTACGATGCCGCGGGCAGGTTGATCGCCACGGTGAATCCGCTGGGGGATCGCACGAGCTTCAGCTACAACGCGGCCGGGCTGCGCGTGGCTCGCACGGACGCCAACGGGCATGTAGCCACGACCGTGTACGACGCGGTTGGAACGGCCATCGCCGAGATCAATGCCTTGGGGCGCCGCACGACTGCGGTATTCGATGCGGCGGGCCGGCGGATTGGGATCCTGGACGCCAACGGCGGGCGCAACACGTACACGCACGACGCGGCGGGGCGGATTGTACAGCACCTCGATGCCTTGGGCCGCGCCACGACCTTCGCATACGATGCCGCTGGCCGGCAAACATCCATTCTGGACGCTCGCGGCATCGAGGCCACGTTCCAGTATGATGCAGCCAATCGGCTCACCAGTCGCACGTCCACCAACGATCCGCCCGTCACGTTCGGGTACGATGCCGTCGGCAACCGCACAGAAGCAATCGACGCGACGGGCCGCTCGACGTTCACGTACGATTTGCTGGGCCGCCGGTTGACCGCCGTCGATCCGGCGGGAAACGCGATCACGTACACCTATGACGCCCTCGACCAGCGGGCGACGATGACCGCGCCGAACGGCGGCATCTTCACCTACGCCTACGGCCCACGGGGTCAAATCGCTCACCTGGTGAACCCCCAAGGCGACCGCACGACCTTCAGCTACGACGCGGCCAGCCGTCGGACGCTGACCGAACTAGCCAACGGCACGCGGGCCAGCTACACTTATGACGGCGCCTCACGGGTGGCACAGCTCTACAATTTGAAGGCGGACGACAGCGTAATCCTCGGCTTAACCTACGAGCGCGACTTCGCAGGCAATCCCATCGGAATGCTCGAATCCGGGGGCGATCGCGTCACGTGGACGTACGACGCCACGGATCGGCTCACTCGCGAGCAGCGCAGCGGTCCGTCCAGATATGACACGACGTACACCTACGATCCGTTGGGCAATCGCCTCGTCAAGGAGGCCTCAGGAGTGCTGACCACGTACGCCTACGATCTGGCGAACGAACTGACCACCAGTCAAGACACATCGGGCGTGACGACGTACACCTACGATTTGGCCGGCAACCTGGGTGTAGTCCAACGGCCAAACGGTCAGCGGACAACGACCACTTGGAACGACCAGAACCAGCAGACCCACGTCGTGCAACCGAATGGTGCGATCACCACATCCACATACTGCTTCAACGGACTGCGATGTGCAAAGGAGGACTCCCAAGGGATGCTCAAGTACATCTGGGATTTCCAGAATTACTTGGGCGAAGCACATGCGGACAACGCGATTCAAGTCGTCTACACGAACGAGCCCCAGACCTATGGAAATCTAATCAGCCAGTGGCGGAAGACGCCGACGATCTGGATTCCGCGTTACCACCACTTTGATGCCCTCGGTTCCACACGCGTGCTGACGGATGCATCGGCCGCCACTACGGACACCTTCGTCTGCGATTCGTGGGGGAACGAAGTGGCCGTCAGCGGATCGACTGTGAACCCGTTCCAGTGGGTCGGCCAAGTAGGCTATTACTACGACAGCGGCTTGATGACATACTATGTTCGCGCTCGAGTCTATGATCCGGTGACGGGCCGGTGGACGTCGCAGGATCCGCTATTCTTCCCAATGTTCAAAGTGACAGGCTTCCTAAATAGCCAGCCGATCTCTCGTGAGGGGGAGAGTAACCTGTACGGTTACATCCGTTCTCGGCCGATCCAATTGGTTGACCCATCGGGTTGGCTGGAAGCATGCTGCGAAGGTCGGTGTGGCGGGCTTGCGAACTTTCGCCCCACGTTGAACGCGCACATCAACGGGCTGATCAATGCAGCGATTGCGGCTGCGGCAACGCCTGGGACCAACGCTCGGTCGGTTCTGTGGGGGTGGACCGCGCTTGACGCAGCCGTCTGGGCTGATACTGGCTATGGACTCGCCATTCCCACCACTGCCATAGAGAATTGGATACATACCCAGGTAGGAAGGGGCGCGGTGAAAGCGGGCCTGAAGAAGCAGTTTGGCCCGATACGAGGAAGACTGACCGACACGGCGGACTGTATGAACATCGTCTGCAACGGCAGAGCGAGTTGTGTGGGCTCCGATAAGATCGGACATTTCTTTCAACAAGGGCATATGGGGTTTGAAATAGCTAAGAAGAAGGGCGGGAAATATGCCACCGCGTTCTTTCACTGGACGGAGGGAATCTATAATATCATAGAATCGCAAGCGTTTAGCGATCAACTCAGATGGCTCCAGACGGAGAAGTTTGAATTCCACCACTTCGGAGTTGTTGACCTGGAGACATACCAAGAAGAGTGGGGGGGAAATGTGGCGCCCGGGACTCACGTAGCGCGCTCTCAGGCCGATGTCTGGGCTAACTACCACGGAATGAAGTTTTGGGAGGCGTTTGACAACGGAGTGTTTGGGCCTGGCAAGAAGACTTTCGACATCTGTGATTACCTAAACAAGCTGGGGAGTTGGATTGAATAGGCGCGACAGTCGGCATGAGCGTTGCCTTAAGGAGAACGACAATGAATTGGCGGCATCAGCTTGGTGAATGGTCTGATTCTCGCGACTGTCATCATCAGCCCAATTCTGGCCGATGTGCCAAACGGCGCTTACGGCGCGTACTCCGCGCATTAGTTGGTGGCGTGTCCATCGGACTAGCGACGGCAGCGTTTGCCTCGTCTTACCTCCAGGTCGGGTACCGCCCCCCAATCTGGCTCTCGCTCACCAGAGCAGATGCAATTCAGGTTCTTCGGCTCTCCATACTAGGCATGCTGGTGGGCATCTTTGGAGCGAGCTTCGCTGGCGAGAAGTCGGCTACTCTTTTCGCCTTTGTTGGCTCGATGCTTGGAGCAAGTTTGGGTGTGGTCGTCAGCCAACCGTTTTTTCCGGGCAACACGTATATGGGCAATCAGGTTCATTTCGTATGCATCACTGTTCCAATCACTTGTCTGCTTGCGCTCCTCGGTGGCATTGCTGGTTGGGCTTACTGCCGCGAGCTAAGGCGGCGTAACAAAATAAGTTGATCAAATCAAGTGTCGGAGTGAAGAAGCCAAAGGGGACGGAAGAAGCCAAAGGGGACGGGGGTCTTTAGGGTCATTCCTGCCGTTTTCTCGGAAGCCAAAGGGGACGGGGGTCTTTACGGTCATTCCTGCCGTTTTCTCGGGCGACCGCGGGGACGAAGCGTAGGGGAAGAAAAGGTGTCAGGAACCGTTTCTTGACAGGTATTCGGAAGTTTGGTAACGTAGAGGCATGGGAAGACCACGACGAGCCGCGGATGGCGGGTTAGTATACCACGTTCTCAACCGCGCCAACGCGCGGCTGCCGATTTTCGAAACGGAGGGCGACTACGAAGCCTTCGAACGTGTGCTGACCGAGGCCGTCGAACGAACGGATACGCGGTTGCTGGCTTACTGTGTGCTCCCCAACCACTGGCACCTCGTGGTGTGGCCGCGTGAGGATGGCGAACTGTCGCGATTCACGGGTTGGCTGACGTTGACACACACGCAACGTTGGCACGCGCACCGGCAGAGCACCGGCAGCGGACACGTGTATCAAGGACGGTTTAAGTCGTTCCTGGTCCAGGAGGACGACCACTTTTACACGCTGTGCCGCTACGTGGAACGGAATGCGTTGCGTGCGAATTTGGTGACCCGTGCGGAGGATTGGCGTTGGGGCAGCCTGTATCGCTGGAAGCAAGGGACCTCGCAGGAGAAGTCGCTGTTAGCGGCTTGGCCGCAGCCACGCCGGGGCGCTTGGGTGGAATACGTAAATGCCCCGCAGAGTGAGGCGGAATTGGCGGCGATACGCCGGAGCGTCCAGCGTGGTTGTCCCTATGGAGAGGAGTCGTGGCGTGATCGGATCGTGCGTCGGCTGCGGCTGGAGAGTACTCTTCGCCCGCAAGGCCGCCCCAGAAAAGGTAGAAACGGTTCCTGACACCGGTGGCGAGCGTTGGCTTCGATCCGATGATCCCATCCCAGGATCAGGCCTTCTTTGAGCACCGGCGCGGTCATCGTCTCGTAAATCCACAACTGGCGGCGGCCAAACTTGTCGGGATCGCTGCGCGAGATCCTGCCGAAACGGAACTTGTCGCGGGGCCGGGATTCGCGAAACGGAAACTCGTCCGCATGAAAGTATGGTTCGAACAGCAGCGGGCGGTAGTTGGCTAGATCGCGAAGACTGCCTCCGACGCGAGCATAGCCGTGTGGGATCTGGTACAAGTGGAAATCGATTAGGCCCTTGGCGTGCATTTCGATTTCAAGATCGAAACTCCAGGTCATGCAGTTTACCCACGAGGTCGACCTGGCGTACCGCTTGATTTCCGGCAGGTTCTTCAGGTACTCGCCGTTGCAGAACGAAATACAGTGCAAGCCTTTGACTGATGCCCAATCGCGAGGTTCGTGATAGACGCAACCGCGTTGCTCAAGATTCATCGACCGAAGGTTATCGTCCAATGGCCCCGTGTGGCAGACATGCACGATCGCGCCCATCGCTTGCCAACAGTGGATCTGGTGATCCAATTCTGTGTCGGCTCCGCCGAGCCGGCTCGGATGCCCGATAACGCACAATTCACCGATTGGAGGCTGGTCTCCCCGCCTTGGTTCTGCTTTGTGCTGCGGCTGTCCCATCGAATTCAACCCATCTCAAGACGTGTAAAATGCCCGACACCCCAAATCTCAAGCCGAGCGGGATTTTAAGTCCGTCCACCATCGCTCCATTCACATGTTGCCCGTACGACTCCGCATTCTACTGCACACGCACCTCCGCCTCAAGGTGGGGAGCGCCGATGGAGTCCTGTATCTTGAGGGACCCCAGATCTGGGAAATTTTTCGGGAATTTGCTTGACCCCCTTCACGGGAACCGCTAAATTTCGCATTTGAAGCCCGTGGCGGTGAGATTGCGGTGGCCGACAGGCCCACCTCGTAGAACCCGTTCGCCGTCGCGGGCAAGGTCTGGTTGCCGTTGCGCCGCAGAGCAGTATTCTCGGCATTTGGGAGGGCTTCCGGGACATGGCCGAATTTTCGTCGAGCAGCAGTTGGTATCCCAGCAGTCCCAGCAGTTGGTCATCCAGTTCCTGGAGCAGCAGTTCTTGGCCCGACTCGTCGTCCAGCAGCAGTTCGTTTTGGTCCAGCAGCAGTTGTTCATCCAGCCTGTCGTCGTCCAGCAGCAGTTCGTCGTCCAATCCACCCCCTCCGCCCAGCAGCAGCTCGTCGTTAAGTTCTCCGTCTTCCAGCAGTTTCTCACCGAGTTCCTCGTCTTCTTTGACCAGCAGTAGTTCGTCCAGTTCATGCTCCTCGTCGAACAGCAGTTACTCTTCCTCTTCCAGCAGTTCGTCTTCGATTCCCCCGCCGCCGAGCAGCAGTTCGTGTTCGTCCAGCAGTAGTTCGCCATCCAGCTCCTCCTCTTCGCTTCCACCACCGCCGAGTAGCAGTAGCTCGTCTTCGCCATCCTCATCAAGCAGTTCGTCCTCCAACGGCGGTTCTTCCAGTTCGTCGTCTTTCAGCAGCAGTTCGTCGTCGAGTTCCTCGTCGTCGAGCAGCAGCGGTTCGTCGTCCAGTTCCTCCTCGTCCTCCAGCAGCAGTTCGTCCTCGGTGCCGCCGTCCTCCAGCAGCAGCTCGTCGTCTTCGTCGTCTTCCAGCAGCAATTCGTCGTCCAGTTCGTCGAGCAGCAGTTCCACTTCCTCCTCCAGCAGTTCGTCTTCGATTCCGCCGCCGCCGAGCAGCAGTAGTTCGTCTTCGTCATCCTCATCGAGCAGTTCGTCCTCCAGCAGCAGCTCGTCGTCGAGCAGTTCGTCGTCTCCCAGCAGCAGTTCTTCCAGTTCGTCGTCGTCCAGCAGTAGCTCGTCTTCGACTCCCTCGTCGTCATCGTCCAGCAGCAGTTCCTCGTCCAGTTCGTCTTCCTCGTCGAGCGGCAGTTCGCCATCCTCCAGCAGTTCATCGTCCTCGTCGTCCAGCAGCAGTTCGTCCTCGAGTTCGTCGTCGTCGTCCTCCAGTAGTAGCGCGTCCTCCAGTTCGTCATCCAGCAGCAGTTCATCGTCTTCGTCGTCGTCCAGCAGCAGTTCGTCGTCCAGTTCGTCGAGCAGCAATTCCTCTTCCTCCTCCAGCAGTTCGTCTTCGATTCCCCCACCGCCGAGCAGCAGTTCGTCTTCGTCCAGCAGTAGTTCGCCACCCAGCTCTTCCTCGTCGTCCAGCTCCTCGTCCTCTTCGTCCTCTTCGCTTCCGCCACCGCCGAGTAGCAGTAGCTCGTCTTCGTCATCCTCATCGAGCAGTTCGTCCTCCACCGGCAGCTCCTCCAGCAGCAGCAGTTCGTCGTCCAGCAGCAGTTCGTCCAGTTCGTCGTCTTCCAGCAGTAGCTCGTCTTCGAGTTCCTCGTCGTCGAGCAGCAGCAGTTCGTCGAGTTCCTCCTCCAGCAGTAGCTCTTCGTCCAGTTCGTCTTCCTCGTCCAGCAGCAGTTCGTCGTCGAGTTCCTCCAGTTGCGGCAGCGACATCGGCTGCGCACCGGGTTCGATCTTCGACACCGTGGACATTCCCTTCGAGGGCAGGAATCCGTTCTGCTGCAAGAAACTGCCGGACGATGGAGCCGAGGAGCCGGAGGATGAGGAGTCCGGTGACGTGTCGTCGGGGGCCTCAAGCTGCGGCTGCGGGTCGGAAGAAGGCGACTGCAAGTGCGGCGAGACGAAGGTGCCGGCCCAGGCCTCGGTGCTGAAGGGCACGAACATCGTCTGCGCGATTGGCTGTGCGGACAGCGAGAATCAGCGGCTGGTGTGGCCGGAGCCCAGGCCGATCCAGCCGGATGCGTGCCTGCTGTCGGGCCTTGCCGAGGAACTGGCGCGGTACGGGGCGGCGCCGCCGGCCCGGGTGAATCCAGCGCCGAGCAAAGGGGATTTGATGCTCCGGCTGCAGCCGCCGCCGGGGGGCGCCTTCGACGCGATTCCCGGGCTGACGTACAACTCGCTCTCGCCGGGGCATCCGGCGTTCGGCCTCGGG
>Ga0351935_1307_pt1 | contig 8034 bp, 5 predicted proteins | sample TotcelT113001L11_FD_206849 | JGI IMG/M metagenome (GOLD analysis project Ga0351935, IMG submission 206849) | Enriched cells from coal bed in the Powder River Basin, Montana, United States - Total cells T11 rep2 HSBNCT.T11.300.1.L11 ... | reverse complement strand
CAGCGTACACGTGTTGTCATCCACGTACGTGATGATGTGTACCGCCGAAGACTTCCGTCCATCGGGCAGAACGCCGCTTTGCTGGATGTACCAGCGGTTGCCTTTCTTTTTCCAGGTGCCCTGGCCGAAGCCGCCGTCCGAGTCGAAAACCCACGAGCGGATCTGTTTGGCCGCCGCGTCCCAGCCGATGATCTGCATCCCGGCCATGTCGATGCGGTCGCGGATCTGGACGGTGAAAGAACGCGTCAGGAAATTGTTGTTCTTCGTCCAATTGCATTCAGTGACCACCGTGGCCAGATCGTCCTGGTCGACCCACCGGCCGATCATCCACTCCAGCTCCTTCAGTTGCTCGTAGTGCGACGGCACAGGGGCCGGCACGTCCTCCTCGGTCACGCGGTCCAACAACCACTGGCCGTCCTGTTTGACGTAGACGGCCGTGTACTCGGACTCCTCGGGTTGCTCGCCGGGCCGGACCACCCGGGCCGTCCCCTGTTCGACGGCGACGTTCGGCGAGACGAACTGAATCGCCTCCGTCGTGGCCGTCAGTTGAACGCCTTTTTCCCCGGAGAAGATCCCGGCGAACTGCTTCTCGATCGCCTCTCGGCCCGCGACCTGTTCCCCGCTGAACGGATTCGTGTACACGCCTTCGGACGCCCACATCCCCGCCAGCGCCTTCGCATCCCCCTGGTTGAACGCGGCGACGTAAGACTCCACCGCCTTGCGGATCGCCGCCTCGTCCTTGGCTTGCCGATCGGCTTCGGCCCCCACGGCCGACGCCAAACCCCAAGCCATCATGGCGACAGTCAACACTACGCTTCTCATGGGTTTCTCCTTGTCAATGAAGTAAGAGTGTCATTCCTCGAGCAAAACTTGACTGCGATTCGGACAAAGGGCGGCGACCGCGTGACGATTGGTCGGGTACAGTCGGTCGGCTCCAATCAATCCCAGCAGTTGATAACGCTGCAACAACGGCGGCAGTTGCGGGCTGGCCCGGGCCAGGGCAAAGGTCACGCCTCGGTTGGCAAGCAATTTCAGGACTTGATGCAGCGTTTCTGCCCCCGTGGTGTCGATGTCGATTATCGCCTCGGCGTCCAGCACGAACCAGCGAACCGGTGCAGGAGCTTGTGTGATCAGCGTTTCGATTTCTTCCGAAAACCGATTGGCATTGGCAAAGTACAGCGGTGCTCCGAATCGGTAGACGATCAGTCCAGATTCATCCGGCGCGGCGATGGTCTCGGTAGGCACGAAATGGCTGCCGTCCGGCGTTTGCCGCAGGACCCACGTACCAGGCTTGGAAGCTCGGCGGACGACATCGATCGTGGACAGCAGAAAGGCGATCATCACGGCCTTCAATGGCCCCAGCGCCAGCACGCTTAGCAGGCAGACCATCGCAATCGCGAACTCGCTGCGCCGCAGCCGGTACAACTCGCGCAGTTCGTGGACCTCGATCAGCGACAGCACCGCGTTGGCGACGATTCCGGCCAAAGCGGCGTTGGGCAAGTACGCCAGCACGTCCGTGAAGAACAGCATCACCAAGGCGATCGTCCCGGCCGCCACCAGACTGGGCAACTGGCTGCGCGCGCCCGAGGCATCCATGGCTGCCGAGCGAGAGGGACTGTTGCCGGTGACCAGCGAACCGGTAAGACCCGCCGCGAGGTTGGCCGCACCGTAGGCGAACAACATTTGATTGCCGTCCGCCTTGTATCCGTATTTGCTGCCGTAGCTGCGGACCACGAGCAGGCCTTCGCACAAAAGAATGGCCACGATCGCCAGGGCGGCGGGCAGAAGCCGCAGGTAGTCCTTCGCGGGGATGGACGGTACGGTCAGCGTCGGGGCGCCGGAAGGTATCGCACCGAGCACGCCGACCCCTTTCCCGGCGAGATCGAACACGGTGACGATCGCCGTCAACAGCACCAGGGCCACCAGCGCCCCGGGGATCCGGGGCGCATACCGCTTCAGCAAACGTACGATCAGAAAGGCGGCGACTCCGATCCCCACCGAGTACAGATTGGCGCGGGGAATGGAGTGAAACAGGGCCATCAACTCCACGAAATAGCCTTCGGTCTCGACCGAGCTGGCCATGGCATCCTTGAGCTGCTCCGCTGCCGCCAGCACTCCCGACTCGGCACCGACCACAGGGGAAGCGGCCAAGATCTTTCTTACCTGGTTGGTGAACACCTCGATCCCCAGGCCGGTGATGAAGCCCGCCATCACGGCGCGCGACAGAAAATTGGCGAGGAACGCCAGCCGGAACAGCCAGAACACGAAGAATACCAGCGCGCAGAGCAGGGCCAGTGCCAGGGCATACTGCAGACGCAGCGGATCCCCGGGCGCGGCAAAGGCGACCAGCGCGGCGCCGACGAGTCCGGCCATCGAGGCGTCGGGGCTGGTCACCAAATGGCGCGAGCTGGTCAGCAGGGCGAACACCACCAGCGGAATGATCGCGGCATACAGCCCGGCCACGGGGGGCAGCCCGGCCACCTGCGCGTACCCGATATTCAACGGGATCATCAGCGCCGCCAGGGTGACACCGGCAGTGGCCTCGCGCGGCACATCCGCCCAACCAATCCCACGCAAGCCGACGAACGGTTGGGGCCAACGGGTTGTTCGCGTCTGTTCCATATCGTCTATCCCTGGATCATCTCGCATTTGTCCGCCTACCCGATGCGTAACGCCGACGCATCCGGGAGTTTGTCTCCGGTTACCTTCTTCCACTGCTCCTCGAGCAGTTCTTTCGCCGCAGCTTCCAGGAATTCCGGTGCGGCCCACTTCTTCACATCGAAGTCGTTCTTGATGTAGCCGTGCTTCAACATGAAGTCCTTTCCGACCTCGACAGAAGCCAGGTTCTGTGGCGACAGGTTCGGTACCATGTCAACGAGCCTGATGCCTTCGTACGTGTCCTGAACGTCCCGATAGAACGTCTGTTTGTCGAGGATCGCGGCTGCGGCGTGCTTGTGCTCGTTGGCCCAGCGTCCCACTTTGATCATACCCTTCATGAACGTCACCGCAAGCTCGGGATGTTGCTCGGCCATGACATCCGTGCACGTGATAGCGGCTGGGATATTGGCCACCTGCAAGGTCCAATCCGGATACCGGGACAGGTCCTCGATCGACTTGAAATTGCCGGTTGCCTCTGCCAGACAACTTAACACTTTGCTTTGGCAATACAGCGCATCGATGAGGCCCTTTTCCAAGGCCGTTTCCAACGGTCGGAAGGCCAGGTCGTGCTTGTGGTCACGCTTCAGCCACAATTCCGACGGGTTCTCCATGGGATCCAGCATCTCGGGCTTGTTGTACCAGTCGTCCGCATAGGGGAACTCCACGATCTGAACGTCGTCCATCGTCATGCCGTTCATCCGGAGCATCAGCTTGATGCCCTGATGCTCCTGGATCCGCCACCAGTCGTTCTTGACCTGGTTCATGCTCTTCGAGAGACCGATCTTCTTCCCCTTCAACTCTTGCATCCGGTAGATGTCGTCCTTGGCTCGCACCATCATGACGCCGCCTTCGTGTGGCACATGCGTCACACCCAGGAGCCTGGTCCTGCGGATGTCCGCGTGAACCTGAACCGGCGGGAACAGACCGCCGAAGCGGATGAGGTTGTCCAGGTTGTGGATGTAGTGCGGATACCAGTCGTTCTCGCGGACCGAACGCATGAAGGCATACTTCACGCCGATTTTCTTGTACTCCTCGCGGGTCCAGCCCAGTTCCTGGTCGACGTTGCTGGCGGACACGAGGGGGCAATTAGTGTAGTACACCTCTTTCCAATCCAGCTTCACCACGTTCAGTCTTGTGTTCTCGAACGTTGTCTCTCGGATTGTCGTCTTTGAGAGATCTCCCGGTGAGCAGGCGGTTGGATCGCCGCTATGCTTGTTCGCGTTTGCCATAATTGCGTTTCTCCTTCTGTTACTTGCCCATCACCGGGCCGGCGGTGATGTCGCGTTGGGTGGAATCCAGGCCCGGTCACCTGGATCAACGATGTGCCGAAGGTCTATTTCCCCGCTGCCAGATTCCGCAGACGCATCTCTTCCCATTCCATCATACCCGAGGGAACATGGAACCACTCTTCTGCCGAGACCGGCACCATCTCGATCGCCTCCGATGCGCAGCCGATCACGCACACGCCACAGCCGATACACTTGGGCCGTTCCACCAGCGCCTTGTCATCCTGGTCATTGGCAATGGCGTCCACGGGGCATCGGTCGATGCACAAGCCGCAGGCAATGCATTCGTCCGGATTGACGACGGCGCGGTAGTTCGATCTCTGCGGCGCTTCCGCCAGACCGAGGTGCGTGATCCCGCGGAGCACCCCACAGCAACAGCCACAGCAGTTACACGTGCCGACGAATTGCGGCGTCTCCGCTCCCATGGTGAATCCATAGAACGCCAGGTGAACATGCCCCATCTGCGCGAGTTCATCCAAGAGCTTTGACGCATCCTCCGGGCCCAGCACGGTTTCCCCAAGTGGGGTCTGGGGTGGCAGTCCTACGAACCCACAGCGCTTCATCGGCAGCTGGCAACTGTGGCCGTGCTCTAACTCTTGCTCCCTTTTGCAGACGCAGGGAATCACGAGGAAACGCTCATGCCGCTTGAAATGAGCGTCGATGTCAAGGTGGGGCTCCATCGACGCGATCAGCTCCGGCTTAAGCGAGCCTCGCACCGGAACCACGCCCAGCACGCCGGGTCGCGGCGAGAAGATCCGCTCGCCCCCGCCCTCAATCACGAACTGCTCGAAGAGTTCGGCGAATTCCTTGTCCAGCAGCCGCATATTGGCTTCGTACCAGCCAACCAGGAACGGGCCCAGCCGGTACCTCTTCTCGCCCTCCGCCTGAGGCGTCAGACCGGGAGCTGCCATCCCAGGCGAGTCCAGGCGAACCAGGCGCCGCGGTATCAGGCTCTCGAGTGTGGCCGTAACTTCGGCGACATCACGGCCGACTCGACCCGCGATCTCGGCCGCGGTCTCGGGGAAACGGGTCAACTGGCCGGCCAGCCAGACCTCCTCCGGCGTGAACGCCATCTTGATCAGGCGCAGTTCCACCCCGGAAGGCGTCCTGGCAAAGCCATGCGGAAGCGCATCCAGCGCAGCCGCCAGTCGTTCGTAGATGTCCTCTGACATTATTCGCCTCCCTCAGATTCCTGGCCGCTACGCCCAAAGGCTTCGTCGATGATGGCCTGCAAGTGCTTGACTAGATCGTCGGAAGGCGTCTTGTAGTCGTCCAGTTCGTACACCTCGCCCAACAACTCGTACTTGCCGAGGCCGAAGCGGTGATACGGCAACAGTTCGTAGTCGATCACGTTCTTGTACGGGCGAATGAACGCCAGAACCGACCGGATGTGCTCCTCGTCGGCGTTGATGCCGGGAATCAACGGCGTGCGGGCGATAAAGTCCGCGTTGGGAAACGTCTCGTAGGCTTTCTTGAAGTTGGCCAGGATCCGCTCGTTGCTCACGCCGGTCCACTTCTTGTGCCGCTCAGGAATCGTCAGCTTGTGGTCGTGCAGCACCGTATCAACGTGGGGCAGCACCTGTTCCACGAATCGCCAGGGTACGTTGCACGCCGTTTCGATCGCCGTATTGAAGCCGCGCTCGTGCGCTCCGGCCAGCAATGCGGCGCTGAAGTCCGGTTGCAACAAACACTCGCCGCCGCTCAGGGTCATGCCTCCGCCGGAGTTGCGGTAGAAGGAACTGTCCTTCTCCACCTCGTCCAGTACTTCGTCCACGGTCATCGATTTGCCGAAGATCTCGAGCGCTCCCGTCGGGCAGAGCGAAGCCAAGGCCTCGTCGCAATCCATGGCCAGATGCCAATTGACTGTGACTTTGTCATCGGCGCCGCCCTCCACGACATAGAAGGCGCCTTCCGGGAAGGGCGACTTCAGACAGACGCCGCATTCCTTCTTGCCAGTACACTTCTTGGAGTCGTAGGACAGTTCCGGCCTCCGGGCGATGCTTTCGGGATTGCCACACCATTTGCAGCGCAGCGAGCAGCCCTTGAGGAAAACGGTCGTGCGGATGCCCGGACCGTCATGGCTGCAATAGCGCTGGATATTCAGGACGGTTCCCGTCAGTGCGGATGGATTGTCAGGTTGATTCATCACAGTTCCCTCCCCAGGCAGATGCCCAGTGAGCGGGCGATCTGGATGAATTCGCTGTCTGCGGGCACCGTTCTGACCTTGTTGATCGCTTCCGTCAGTGGCACGAACTTGATGTCTGGCGGCTGAAAAGCCACCATCACCCCGTATTTGCCAGCTTTCATGGCCCGTACCGCCCCCGCCCCGTAACATAGCCCTAGTTGGCGGTCGACCGCGGTGGGGACGCCGCCCCTGACCCAGGGACCCAGGACAAGCGGAAAGGTTTCCTCGGCGATCAGCAACTGCAGCCCGCGGGCCACGGTCTCGGCTGCCTGTCCCGATCGCTTGATCACGTGGTCGCTGGCGTCGCCCGTTGCCAACGGCGACAGCGAAGCTTTGAGCGAGGATGGCTGTGCTTGGGTTGGCGAGCTCTCGACGAGCGTTGCTCCCTCGGCCACCACCACGAGTCCGTAAGGCCGCCCGGGGGTGATCTTGTCCTTCAACCTCGCTGCCACCGTGCGAAGATCGCAGGGAACCTCGGGAATCAGCACCGCATTCCAACCGGCTTGTTCGCCCAGCACCTCGACCACGGCGATCTTGCGGGCCGACTGGGCCGCCTGACGCGCCTTGTCGAGCATTTCGATGGTGACGCTGAGCGCGGTGTTGAAGCCAAAGGACACCATGGTGGCGGCAATGTCGTTCTCGATCGACCGGGGCACGCAGACGGAATTGAGCCCCTTGCGATGGAGCTTGTAGAGAATACTCAGCCCCTGGCCGCCCACGATGGAAATCAATCCGTCGATCCCTTCTGCCCGCAGCCGATCCAACACATGATCGGACATGTCCACTTCCTCCACCATCTCGTCTTCATCGATTTGGCGGACATGAAACGGATCGACGCGGGGCGACTGGCCCAGGAGCCCCGCGGCGGCCGGATCCAGGTTCTCGATCAGTTGCGGGTTGAGCGTAATCAGCCCGCCAGCGGGATAGCGTTCCGGATGCAGCAAACCGTCAAAGCCATCCCGGATGCCGACCAACTCCCATCCCAACTTGCCCGCCGCCAGGGCCGCCCCCATCACCACGGCATTCATCCCCGGGACGAAGCCGGCTCCCGTGTGGATGGCAATGCGTCTCAGGAAACTGCCATGACCTATTTCGATACTCATTGTGCACCTCTCTTGTTAAGGCGTCTTCTTTCAGTGTTCACAGCCTTCCAGCCTTCCGTGATTGTGGTACGCGTTAAGGAACCACCGGCACGGCGTGACGCAGCGCCACGCCGTACCGGTTTCCTGGCAGGTTAGACCTCGTGGGTGACTTCTTCCACGGTCCGCCGAATGATCTCGTCCTGCACGGTCGGGGCCAGTCGGGTAAAGAAGGCGCTGAATCCGGCCACCCGAACTACTAGTTCAGGGTATTTCTCCGGATGGGCCTTTGCATCCTTCAGGGTTTCGGTGTCCACGATATTGAACTGGATGTGGTTGCCATCCAGGTCCATGTAGCCCTTGATCAGAGCAAGAACGGCCTCTTTGCCCTTAAAGCTCTTGAACGTGTTCGGGGCGAGCTTCATGTTGAGGTGGGCCGAACTGACCTTCGCGATGTCGATGCCTTTCGCAGCGGACGCTGCCAACGCGGTCGGCCCGTTGACATCGGTGCCAGGATAGGCCGAAACGCTTCCATCGCAGAGTGCGATCCCGGCCTTTCGGCCGGTGGGCAACGCACCGGTCAGCATTCCGAAGTAGCTGTGGATGCTCTTCGAGTAGTGGTCGATGTTGGTCTTGATATCCGCGCTCAGGAAGTTTCCGCCGACCTTCTGGAAAGAGTCATTGGTGTCGTCATACACCCGGCGGACGAGCTTGTTCACCTCGTCAATATCATTGCCGTGCTTGGGAGCCGCGATGCACATCTTCTGAATGTTCTCGTATCCCACGAAGTCGGCGGCCAGCGCTTTTCGCAACTCAGCCATGGTCA
>Ga0351935_1306_pt1 | contig 8048 bp, 5 predicted proteins | sample TotcelT113001L11_FD_206849 | JGI IMG/M metagenome (GOLD analysis project Ga0351935, IMG submission 206849) | Enriched cells from coal bed in the Powder River Basin, Montana, United States - Total cells T11 rep2 HSBNCT.T11.300.1.L11 ... | reverse complement strand
ACGACATCCGCAACGACATCGGCCCGGCGGCGAGGTGTGGCTTTCGGACGGCGTTGTTCGCCGGCGACGCGCGCAGTCTGCGCCGCCGCGAGGGCGATCCGCAGTGCGCCGGAATCGTCCCCGACGTCGTTGTCAGGAAACTATGCGATTTGGTAGACTGCATCGTGTAAGGGAGAAACGCGGATATCTCGGAGGTAACGCACGGGGACCGGCTGGACCGGACCATCGGGGAGGGAGCAACGTATGGGGCGTCGAATTGGCTTCGTATCGACGCGTTTCGCCGGCACCGATGGCGTGTCGCTGGAAAGCGCCAAGTGGGCAGAAGTGTTGTGGCATTACGAACACTCGAGCTATTGGTATGCCGGCCGTTTGGATCGCGATCCCAACGTCAGCATGCAGGTTCCGGAAGCTTGTTTTGCCCATGCCGACAACGTCTGGATCAACGAACGCGTATTCGGGCGGTTCACGCGGCCGCCCGAGGTCACGCGGCGCATCTACGAACTGAGCGAGCACCTCAAAGCAACCCTGTACGAATGCGCTGTGCATCCCGATGAATGTGCCGCTGGGCGTCGCCTTGACGCACTTCATCACCGAGACCGGGATTCCCACCATCGCCCATCATCATGACTTTTACTGGGAACGGACGCGGTTCTCGGTGAACGGGATCAGCGACGTCCTGGATATGGCCTTTCCTCCGACCTCGGTGGCCATCCAGCATGTGACGATCAACACCTTGGCCCAAGAACAGTTGGCCATGCGAAAGGGCGATTCGTCGCTGTTGATCCCCAACGTATTGAACTTCGAGCAACCGCCGCCCGAACCCGACGAATACACGGCCCAATTCCGCCAGGACGTGGGCCTGTCGGCCGACGACATCCTGTTCCTGCAGCCGACCCGCGTGGTCCCGCGGAAAGGGATCGAGCATGCGATCTCGCTGGTCGCCCGCTTGAACGATCCCCGTTGCAAGCTGATCGTCTCGCACGAGTCCGGCGACGAAGGCGACGATTACATGCGGGAGCTGAAGGAGATGGCCGAACAGGAAGGCGTCGATCTGCGTTTCGTGCATACCTCGGTCAGCGAAGCCCGCTATGTCGACGCGGAAGGCCGCCGTCGCTATACGCTCGCGGATGCGTATTCGCAAGCCGACTTTATCACCTATCCAAGCATTTACGAAGGGTTCGGCAATGCCCTGTTGGAAGCTTTCTATTATCGGAAGCCGGTGTTGGTGAATCGCTATTCCATTTTCATCAGCGACATTGAACCCAAGGGCTTTCGCACCATCGCCATGGATGGATTCTTGACTCGCGACGTCGTCCAGCACGTGCGGCGGGTGATCAACGACCCCGCGTATCGTCAGGAAATGGTGGACCAGAACTACGAGTTGAGCAAGGCATTTTTCAGCTATACGGTGCTCCGGCGGCGGTTGCGAGTGCTCATCACCAACATCACCGGAATGGAGAACTTGTGATCGGCGCGGGTGGCTTGCAGTCCAGCCGTTCGGTTGCTGTTGCAGACAGGCCGAAGTCTGCACTCCAACGAGAAGGGAATTGAATCATGGAACGGACAACGCCGGACATTGGACGGCTGCGGCAGCGGCTGCGGGAAATCTATGGACCGCCGGGGGAAGTCTGGGCGCCACGGTTCGCCCAATTGGCGGCGGCATGGCTGCCCGAACCGGTTTCCACCGGAACGTTGTGGGACGAGCGCGACGCCGTCTTGATCGCCTATGGCGATCACGTCCTTGCAGCGGGCCAGCGGCCGTTGCACGCGTTGCGCGAGTTTCTCGTCGAGCAGGACCTTGGTTCCTTGTTCAGCACCGTCCATCTGCTGCCCTTTTTTCCCGCCTCGTCGGACGACGGGTTCTCGGTGATCGATTACCGAGCGGTCGATCCGGCGCTGGGCGACTGGGACGACGTCCGGGATGTGGGCCAAACCTCGGACCTGATGTTCGACCTGGTCCTGAACCATGTGTCGCAGCACAGCCGCTGGTTTCAGGAGTACCTCCAGGGACACGAACCCTACGTGCGTTATTTTCACGAGGTCGATCCGGCCGCCGATCTGTCGGCGGTGGCCCGACCGCGGAGCCTGCCGCTGCTGACCGAATTTTCGACCAGCCGCGGGCCGCGGCAGGTCTGGACGACCTTCAGCGCCGACCAGGTGGACTTGAACTTTGACGAGCCGCAGGTATTGCTGGAATTGACCGAGGTGCTGTTGGACTACGTGCGGCGCGGGGCGCGGATCATTCGCCTGGACGCCGTGGCTTATGTGGGCAAGCAGATTGGCACATCGTGCATTCACCTGCCTCAAGCGCACGCCGTGGTAAAGCTCTTCCGCGAAGTGCTGGCGAGGGTGGCCCCGCGCGTGTTGCTGCTGACCGAAACGAACGTCCCGCATGCCGAGAACATCAGCTATTTCGGCGACGGCGACGAAGCGCACATGGTGTATCAATTCAGCTTGCCGCCGTTGCTGTTGGACGCCTGGTTGAACGAGGACGCCGAGCCGCTGGTCCGCTGGCTGGCCGCGTTCGCACCCGCCCCGCCCGGCAGGACGTTTTTCAATTTCACGGCGTCTCACGACGGCGTCGGCGTGCGGCCTTTGGAAGGTTTGGTTTCCGCCGAGCGGTTCCAGCGATTGATCGCAGCGATCCGCGCTCGGGGCGGTCTGATCAGCACCCGCCGCGGCCCTGACGGAGGCGATTTGCCGTACGAGTTGAACATCACGTATTTCGACGCCTTGGCCGATCTCGACACTCCGGACACGTCGCGGCACGTACGGCGGTTCTTGGCGACTCAGGCCCTGATGTTGGCCTTGCGGGGCATCCCCGGCGTCTATTTCTCCAGCTTGTTCGGCGACGGCAACGACTTGGAGGGCGTCCGGCAAACCGGCCAGGCGCGGCGGATCAATCGCCGCAAGTTCGACCGCGACGAGCTGACGCGGACGCTGATGCAGTCCTCGAGCCGACAGGCCGCAGTGCTGGCCGGGTATCGGCGGCTGCTCGCCACACGGCGGCAGCAACCTGCTTTTCATCCGGATGGCCCGCAACAAGTTTGGACCGACGTTCCGTCATGGCTGGTCGCCGTGCTTCGCACCAGCCCGGACGGGCGGCAACGAATTCTGGTCCTGGTCAACGTCAGCCAGCGGTCGCAATCCTGGGAACTTCCCCCTGAAATCGCTCATCGTCGTCCCGCGCGAGACCTGTTGAGCGGTCGCGTCTGGCCGTCGGTGACGCGCGCGGAACTCGGAGCTCTGGAAACCGTTTGGTTGGAATTCACAGATTAGCGAGGAGACGATCCCATGGCCGACTTTTTTCAACACGGCTTGATTGCCACGATGCACGATCTGGGGACGATCCGGCGGGATCGGCTCGAGCAGATGCTCGAACGCTTTGCGGTCAATTGCCAGGTGGGACTGGTGCTGCCGGTCACCGCCGGCGATATGCGGGCGGATCCGTTTGCGAGAATCATGGACGAGTTGGCCTCCGTGCGGTGGGTGCGGCACATCAGCGTGGTCTTGGGGGTGGCGCCAGAGGTGGAAGACTTTCGCGAAACGCTCAACAAGGCCCGGCCGTTGGGCGATCGAGCCCGCGTGCTGTGGACGGACGGCCCGCGAGTGCAGGGCTTGTACCAGCAGTTAAACGACGCGGGGCTGGGCGTCACGACCCCCGGCAAAGGCCGCTCGGTGTGGACCGCCTTTGGCTACCTGTTGGCGGACCCGCGGCTGGAAATCTTCGCCCTGCACGATTGCGATATCGTCAGCTACGATCGCGAGCTGCTCGCCCGACTGTGTTTGCCCCTGGTGCATCCCAGCCTGGACTTCGAGTTTTGCAAAGCCTATTACGCGCGGGTCACGGATCGCATGCACGGTCGCGTGGTGCGGCTGCTCGTTTCGCCCCTGCTGAATGCCTTGATCTCGCTGCTGGGCCACGATCGGTTCCTGGTGTACCTGGAGAGTTTTCGTTATCCGTTGTCCGGCGAGTTCGCGGTGACATCGAATCTGGCCAAGTCGAATCGCATCCCGAGCGATTGGGGACTGGAGGTCGGCACGTTGGCCGAGGTGTACCGCAACACGTCGCTGAAGCGGATCTGCCAGGTGGACGTCTGCCGCCAGTACGAACACAAGCACCAGGCCCTGTCGCTGGACGATCCCAGCAAGGGCTTGATGAAGATGGCCGTGGACATTCTGACCAGCATCTTTCGCACGCTGGCCAGTATGGGCACGGTACTGGGCCCAGGGCATTTCACCACCTTGCGTTCGGCCTATTTACGTTCCGCACAGGACGCGATCCGCCACTATCATGCCGATGCAATGATGAACGGCCTGCAGTTCGACCGGCACGACGAGGAGCAGGCCGTCGAGGGCTTTGCGCGGCAAATCGCGCTGGCCGGCGAATTGTTCCAGCGCGAGCCGGCCGGGGGCGAAGCCATCCCCAACTGGGTCCGCGTGCTATCCGCCTTTCCCGATTTCCCACAACAGCTGCGGCAAGCGGCCGAGGACGACCGGCAGGAATTCGCGGGATGAGGCGCCAGACATCGGGAACTCGGGTTCGCGTCAGGCATCGCAGGATTCGCGAGCCGTGGGCTTGCCAGCGAGAACTCCAGACAGCTACCCCACGTCAGTGGGGAGCCCGTGGCAATCCCTCAATTCGCGGTGGTGATCTCGTTGCTCACGCGGAAGTGGTCGAAATCCACGAAGCCGCCCGCGGTCTTCGTCGCATAGTTGAACAGTGCGAAACGGTAGCCCATAAAGTGCGGCAACGTGTACGTCATCCGCAGCGGCTTGCCGATCACGGTCCATTGCTTGCCGTCGATGCTGTGGAAGAATCGCGCGATGTCGGCGCGGTCTCTGAAATCGCACTCCAGCTTGAGGTGTACGACGTCCTGGGTCAGTTGCACACGTTCCACCTGCACCGGGGAACCGGACTCGGCACTCACCAAGACGATCGACCTGACATTCCCCGCCATCTCGACTCCGACCAGGCCGTATTGCTTCTGCAACGCGGCCAGGCCGGCAAAGTCCCCGTCCTGCATGTTGCTCACGTCGATGCAGACGGTGCCAGAGCATTGCGGGCCGAACGTCCTTTGGGTGAGCGTGTTACGAGCCGACAGGAAGTCGCCATCGACCCTGCCTGTGGTGAGCCGCAGGAAGCCGGGACGCGCGGTAAGTGACCAGTGGTTGTCGTCTGGATTGTGGTTCCATTGCCAGACCGGCGGGAACGCCGGGTCGCCGGGGCGGCGCTGGAATTCATCCGAGGCGATGATGCCGGGAATGAGACCTTTGCCGGCAGGAAGAGACAGCGTATCAGGTACCTGGCCGTCCACGCCGAGTACCGGCCATCCATCCTCCCACTTGACGGGCACGAGATAGGGAATGCGTCCCACCGCGCCATAATCGCGAAACAGGTAGGCATACCAATCGCCCTGAGGCGTATCGACCAGGCCGCCCTGCGCCACGCCCTTGTCCTGCAAGGCAACGCGGCCTTCGTACGGGCCGGTGATGTTCTCCGCACGGTGGACAATCACGGTGCGCATGCCGCCCCGCGGCCAGGTGATGTTGAACAGGTAATATCTGCCGTCGATCTTCCACAGCTGGGAACCTTCCGCCGACAGGCCGATGTTCGGTCCGGCCACGCGGCTGGCGTTCGTAATGATGACGTGATCCACTCCACCGGGTGCGATGCCGGACACGTCCGCAGTCAACTCGACCAACCGCAGGTTGCCTCCGCCGTAGATCATGTAGACTCGCCCGTCATCGTCGAAGAACAGCGTGTGGTCGTGCAGCGCCGGGCGAAACGAGTTCTCCGTCCACGGGCCTTTCTCGACGTCCTTGGTCCGGTAGACGTGGGTCTTGCCGGTCGTGCTGGAAAACGTCGTCACGTAGAACGTGCCCTCGTGATATCGCAGGCTGCTGGCCCAGGAACCCGCGCCGTAGGCATTCTTTCCCTTCTGCAGCGTGAGGGCGTCATTGTCGCCGAGGGTGCTGTAGGCGTAGCCGACAATCTGCCAGTTCACCAGGTCCTTGGACTTCAAGATCGGCAGCCCTGGGCTCAAGTGCATGGTGGTACTGCTCATGTAGTAGGTGTCTTCCACGCGAATGGCCGCGAGGTCCGGGACGTCCGCCCAAACAATGGGGTTTTGGGCAGATTCGCCGGACTCGTCCGGAACGCGTAGCGCGTCGATGATCGCCGTATAGGCCGGCTTCCGCTGGTTGTTGGCGTCAAAGATCAGCGGGTGCTGCCCGAATCGCCATGTGCGGCGGTCGTTGAGGCCCCAGAAGGTCACACGTTCCACCACGTCCTTGTGTTTGATGAAGATGGCAAACAACCGCGCATAAGCGTCCGCTTGAGCCTGGAGATCTTGCGGCGAAGGCGCCGCGCCGCCGCTGCCCCCGCCGCCGCCAAACCTGCGGCCACCAGGGCCGGGGCCGAGTTGGCCTCCCGAGGCGCCGCGGATCGTCACGTCTAACTCGGTGATGCTGACTTTTAGCCCGAGCGAGGCATAAGCGGAGATCGCCTCGTCAAGCGCGGCATAGGGGATATTGGCCGTGCTCCAGTGGCCTTGGATTCCCACGCCGTGAATCGGCGCGCCGTCCTCGATCAGTCGTTTGAGCAGCACCAGCGAACTCGCATGCTTGGGGCCGACCTCGATGCCGTAGTCGTTGTAGTACAGCTTGGCGTCCGGATCGGCTTCGTGGGCAAACTTGAACGCGAGCGTCAGGAATTCCGGTCCCAGGGCCTGCAACCACGCCGAATTGCGGAGGTTCTCCGTCTGGGCCGTCTGGGCGTTGCCGCCGTCGTTGATCGCTTCATTGACGACATCCCAGCTCTGGATTCTCCCCTTGTAGCGGCCGACGAGCGTGGCGATGTGGTCCTTCATTCGCTGGGTGACTGCCGCCCGGTCGCCATCACGGAAGAACCAATCATTGGTCTGGGCGTGCCACACGAGGGTGTGGCCGTGGATGGCGATGTTTTGGGCGGCACACCATTCTACCAGGGCGTCGGGCCGCTCGAATCGCCAGGTGCTCTCGCTGGGATGAATCGGGCCCGGCTTCATGCAGTTTTCCGGCGTCAGGATGTCGAAGTTCTCGGTCGCGAGCGCCAATTCCTGGTCGGAATAGTTGCCGGGCAGATCTCCCGCCATGCCGATGAGGAAGTGATTCTTGTAGGCATCCTTGATGGTCGGGCCCTGCTGATCCGGCGCCGGCGACGAGTTCGGTGCGCTGGCGGGCTCCGATACGGACTCCGCCGCCTGGACCGGCGCGACCGCCAGAAGGATGACGCCCAGGCCGGTGCGTAGCGATCGAAACCAAGACGTCAGGAACCGTTGGGGCGAAACACCTGCAGGAGCGGTTCCCGGAAAACGGTTCCTGACACCTTTTTCTCGAACGACTTGGAGAGTCATTGCCTGTCCTCCGTAGAAAATGCGTTGCGTAGAGTACGATGCCGCCGCCGCACTCAAAAACGAAACCTTGACGCCGCACTGGCTTGCTGTCGAACTCAGGCTTCCGGCGCATAACGGCCCGCGCCGTGCATGCGGGCAAAGACGTCGTTCAAGACCCAGTGGTGCAGGCACATGTGGATGCTCTCGACCATGCCCATGTCGTCCAACTCGACGTGCAAGCCGTCTTGTTGCATCCCTTTTAGCCGACCGCCGTCGTAGCCGGTCAGGCCAAAGGTGGTCAGGCCGTGGCGATTGGCCCAATCGACGGCGCACAGCACGTTGCGGCTGTTGCCCGAGCCGCTGATCGCGATCAATAAGTCGCCGGCCGAGCCGTAGTTCATCAACTGCTGGACGAAGATCTGGTCGTAGGCCCAGTCGTTTCCCACGGCCATGATCCAGCCTACGTTGTCGGTTAGACTGAGTACCTTGAGCCGCTTTTTCGCTTCGTCGTTCCGGTCGGCATCCCGAATGGTGCCTTTGCCCAAGTCTTCGCAAAAATGGCTGGCCGTCAGTCCGGATCCGCCGTTGCCGATCAGGAACACAAACTTGCCGTTCTCCCAGGCGCGATAGATCAAGTCCGCCCAACGTTCCATCGCCCCGCGGTCGATGCGA
>Ga0351935_1305_pt1 | contig 8076 bp, 2 predicted proteins | sample TotcelT113001L11_FD_206849 | JGI IMG/M metagenome (GOLD analysis project Ga0351935, IMG submission 206849) | Enriched cells from coal bed in the Powder River Basin, Montana, United States - Total cells T11 rep2 HSBNCT.T11.300.1.L11 ... | reverse complement strand
TTGGGGTTCAAGGTTTGACCGTCAGCCAATTGCAAGCGCTGCGCAAAGACCTTCGTGGGGCTCATAGTCACCTTAAGATTGCCAAAGCTCGTCTTATGAAAAGAGCTGTGGCTGGTCTTGAAGGTATTGATCAAATGGGTAATTTCTTTAAAACGCAAGTTGGTCTTGTGTTTGTTGATAAAGAAGCCCCTGCTGTAGCCAAAGTTTTGCGCAATTTCGCAAAAGAAAACGAAGCGCTTAAGCTCGTTGTTGGTTATATAGATGATCGTATCTATGACCGTCAATCTATTGAGCGTATTGCGTCGATTCCGTCTCGTGAAATTCTGTTGTCACAGTTTGCAGCATTATTGAATGCTCCTGTTGCTCAGTTTGCTCGAGTACTTAATCAGGTCGCTGAAAAGAGACAATCATAACGGGCATTTTAGCGCGTTATGTAATAAACAAATGAATGGTGTTTTTCTATAGAATCAGTGCATGGAGATAACAATGGCAGAAATGTCACGTAAACAAATTCTTGAAGCTATCAGCGGTATGTCAGTCCTTGAATTGGCTGACTTGGTAAAAGACATCGAAGAAGCATTTGGTGTGTCTGCTGCTATGCCTATGGCTTCAGCAGCATCTGCAGGTGCTGCAGTTGTTGAACAAGCAGAAGAAAAATCAGAATACAAAGTTACGCTGGAAAACGGTGGCGCTGAAAAAATTAAGAGCATCAAAGCTCTTAGATCAGTTATGCCTGAGCTTAATTTGACCGACGCTAAAAAAGCTGTTGAAGAAGCTCCTTCAGTTCTTTCAGAAGCTGCTCCTAAAGATCTTGCTAAGAAGATCAAAGAAGCTCTTGAAGCTGCTGGTGCAAAGGTTACTCTTTCCTAAGAGACCGCAAGGTTATAAAGCCGCTGTAATGGCGGCTTTTCTAAATAAGAGAGATTTTGTTGGGGGTGAACTAGTTATTTATCCGTAATTACACAACGTAATTATTGGAAATAAGCAAGGAGCGACTTAATGTCTAACGTGCGCAGTGATAAAGGCACGATTCGTAGGTCTTTTGGGAAAATACGGGACATTGTTCCCGTGCCTAACTTGATTGAAATACAATCGACGTCTTTTAATGATTTTGCTCAATTGGATTGCCTGCCTGAAGAACGTAAGTTTATTGGGCTTGAGAAAGTTTTGCGTGATGTTTTTCCAATCGAATATGAAGATAAAATGTCGTTGGAATATGTCAGCTATGAACTTGGTAGTTGGGCCTGTGCATGCGGTAAAGTGACCGGCATTGAAAATCGTTATCATTGGCACTGTTCTTCGTGCAAAAAGTCGAAGTGTTCTCGCCTTGATGAGCGTGGAACCTGTACGTTCTGTAAAAAACATACAGCACGCTATAAAACATGCTCTAACTGCTTGACTCGTGTTATTGTAAAATTGCCAATGACTCTTGAAGAGTCTCGTGCAAGCGGGCAAACCTTTTCTATGCCTCTGAAAATAAAGATTCAGTTAGTTACGTGGACACGTGATGAAGCTGGAGCAAAGCAAATTGTTGATGTCAAAGAACAAGACATTTTCTTTGCTGACGTTCCAATGATGGCAGATCTTTATGAAGATAAAGGTCAGTTTAAAGTAGGCAACTTGGGAACGTTTCTTATAAATGGCGTTGATCGTGTTATTGTAACGCAGCTTCATAGGTCTCCTGGCGTTATTTTTACACAGAGCAAGAAGATTAAAGACTTTAGGGGCCGTCCATACTACCTCGCAAGAATAATTCCTATGCGTGGATCGTGGATCGATTTTGAGTTTGATAGCAATGATCACTTATACGTTCGCATTGATCGTAAGAAAAAGTTTCCTGTAACGACATTCCTTCAAGCGCTTGGTGTTAAGCGCGATGAAATTTTGCCTCTGTTCTATAGTTTTGATGAAATTACGGCGAACAATGGCGATTTCTATCGCACGGTGAGCGATCAGCTTATTGGTTTACGTATCGAAAAAGGTATGTTGTCTGAAGCTGACGAGAAACCGTTTGTAGGTCGTCGTGTCACGCAAACATTGCTTGCTGAGTTTAATCGCCTTGGTATTAAAAAAATTGAATTAAAAGCACAACATCTTATCAATAGAGTTCTTGTTTCAGATCTTCTTGATGAAGAAACAGGTGAAATTTTACTTGAGCAAGGAACGTCATTAACCCAAGAGCATCTTGAGACAATCAAGGGCATGGGTAAAGTGAACCTTAAAGTTGTGCAGTCATCTGGCTATGTATTCCAGCCAATTATTGCTATGACTTTAGCCCAAGACAAAGCCACTTCTGAAGATGAAGCTCTTAAAGAGTTGCATGCTAAAGTATGGCCTGGTGATAGCGCCACTATTAAAGAGATGAAAGAGCGTCTGCATGACCTGCTCTTTAATAGTCGTTTCTATGATCTGACTCGTGTTGGTCGTGTTCGTATGAACAGAAAACTTGGTCTTACGGTAGCTGAAGATGTTACTGCTCTTACTAAAGAAGATATTGTCGAATCGATTCGTTACCTGGTAAATCTGCGTGAGCGCGGTGAAGGTGAATTGGATGATATTGATCACTTGGGTAATAGACGTGTACGTCTTGTTGGTGAGCTTTTGAATAATCAAATGTACATGGGTTTCTTGCGTGTTGAGCGTATTGTACGCGAACGCTTTAGAATTCAAGAAGTGCATGGCGCCGTTATGCCACAAGATTTTTTGAACGTAAAGCCATTAAGCGCTGTTATTCGTGAGTTCTTTGGTCTTGGTCAGTTGTCACAATTCATGGATCAAACCAACCCGTTGGCTGAAATCGCTCACAAGAGAAGACTTTCTGCTCTCGGGCCCGGCGGCGTTCTTAAAGATCGTGCAACGTACGAAATTCGTGACGTACATCCTTCGCACTATGGTCGTATCTGTCCTATCGAAACACCAGAAGGTCAAACGGTTGGTCTTATTTCGTCCCTTGCTACCTATGCAATGGTTAACGATTTAGGGTTTATTGAAACCGCTTACTTGCCGGTAAAAGATGGCAAAGTCAAAGAAGAGCCTATCTTTATGGATGCATTCCAAGAAGCAGAGCACTTTATTGCGCAAGCAGGTCAAGATTTTAAGAAAATCAAAAAAGATGAGCTTATTGTTGCTCGAAATCAAGATGATTTCGTCTATGTTGAGCAAGATAAAGTAGATTATCGTGACTTATCACCAAAACAGATCGTTTCGGTTTCAACCGCTTTAATTCCTTTCCTTGAACACGATGACGCAGTTCGTGCCTTGATGGGTTCAAACATGCAACGTCAAGCAGTGCCGCTTATTAAAACGCAAACGGTTATTGTTGGTACGGGTATGGAAAAAGAGATTGCTAAGGCTTCCGGTGGCGTTGTTACAGCACGCCGTTCAGGTGAAGTAGTCTATGTTTCAAGCGAAAAGATTGTTGTCAAAGCTGATGCTTCAGCCTTTCCTATCTTGGAAGATTGGATTTCTCAAGGTGTTGACACCTATCATCTCAAGAAGTTTTTGCGTTCAAGCTATAGTACATGGATTCATCATACGCCTATAGTACAAGTTGGTGATCATGTTGAAGTTGGCGATATTCTTACTGATGGATCAGCTATCAAGAATGGTGAGCTGGCTTTAGGCGCAAACTTGTTGGTGGCCTTTATGCCATGGCATGGTTACAACTTTGAGGACGCCATTGTTTTGAGTAAGCGCTTGGTAGCAGACGACGTCTTGACGTCGGTGCATATTGACGAATATTCAGTTGAAGCTCGTGATACTAAGCTTGGACCTGAAGAAATTACGCGAGATATACCAAATGTCAGTGAGACTGCTCTTGAAGGTCTTGATGAAGATGGTATTGTCCGCATTGGTACCCGCGTAAAGCAGGGCGATATTTTGGTGGGTAAAGTTACCCTTAAGGGTGACGTTCAATATTCTCCAGAAGAAAAGCTGTTGCGCGCCATTTTTGGTGAAAAGTCTAGAGAAGTACGCGATACTTCATTGCGCGTACCACCTGGAATTGATGGTACTGTTATTGATGTAAAAATCTTCTCTCGTAGCGGTGTTCGTAAAGATAAACGTTATAAAGATGAAGTTGCTAAACAAGTCGCAAAGCTTGAAGCAGATCATAAGCACCATTTGATGGCTCTTGAAGGAATGGTAATTGAAAAAATTATCTCCTTGTTGAGCGGTGAAAGTGCAAAAGAAGGTTCTGCTGTCGGCGTGGTTAAAGGCAAGTTCGAGGCTAAAGCGCTTAAAGCGTTGTCCCTTGAAAAATTGCTTGCTTTAAAACCAACAGACAAAGCGCAGAATGATGAATTGAAAACGCTTAAAGTTTCATTTGAAAATCAAATTAGAATTCTTGAGGGGCTCAAAGAAGAGCGTATTAACAATCTCAAGAAAGGTGATCCATTACCATCAGGTGTCATCAAGTTGGTCAAGGTCTTTATCGCTATGAAACGTGCTGTTTCTGTTGGTGATAAAGTTGCAGGTCGTCATGGTAACAAGGGTGTGGTTTCAAATATCGTCCCTCGTGAAGATATGCCATGCTTGGATGATGGATCGGCTGTTGATATTGTGTTGAACCCATTAGGTGTTCCTTCACGTATGAACGTTGGTCAAATTCTTGAAACTGCTCTTGGCATGGTTGGTCGTGAACTTGGCAACAAGTTGCAAGCTCTGCTGGCTAACGATGGTTATAAAGCAGTTAAGACATATCTTGAAAAGTATTATGGCGAAGATTTTATTGCCGAGTATGAAAAAACGTTTGAAAAAGAAGGTGTTATGGCGCTTGGTCGCAAAACAGCTGCTTCAGGCGTATTCTTTAGCACGCCAGTATTTGACGGCGCTGATTTCCAACAAGATATTAAACCAATGCTTGAAGAAGCGGGTTTACCTGTCGGTGGTACGTTTAGAATTAGAGATGGTCGCACTGGTGATTTCTTTGATCAACCTGTTACTGTTGGTTCCATCTATATGATGAAGCTTAACCATATGGTTGATGATAAGTTACACGCACGTTCCGTCGGACCATACTCACTCGTAACGCAACAACCTTTAGGGGGTAAGGCGCAACAAGGTGGTCAAAGACTTGGTGAAATGGAAGTTTGGGCACTTGAAGCACATGGTGCGGCTTATACGTTGCAAGAAATGCTTACGTACAAGTCAGATGATGTGAACGGTCGTCATAAAGTGTATGAGGCGATTGTTCGCTCAGAGGATGTTCCAGAACCGGGGGTTCCAGAATCATTCAATGTGCTTATTAAAGAGTTGCAAAGTTTAGGGTTGCAGGTCGATCTGTTTAAGAGTGGCAAGGAGAAAATCGGTGAATAGTCGTATGTTAGAGCGCTTTAAAGAATATATAGGCGTTACACAATTTAACTCGATGCGCGTCGGTCTTGCTTCTCCTGAAAAGGTTCGCTCTCTTTCTTATGGCGAAGTTAAAAAGATCGAAACGATTAACTATCGTACGTTAAAACCAGAACGTGATGGCCTTTTTTGTGCACGCATTTTCGGTCCCGTAAAAGACTGGGAATGTAACTGCGGCAAATATAAGCGTATGAAACATCGTGGTGTCACGTGCGAAAAATGCGGTGTTGAAGTTATTCAAGCGCGTGTTCGTCGTGAGCGTATGGGCCACGTTGAGTTGGTTGCCCCTGTATGTCATATTTGGTATCTCAAGGGTATCCCAAGCTATTTAGGCTTGGTTATGGATATGCCGGTTAAAGACCTTGAACGTGTGATCTATTTTGATAGTTATATTGTTGTCCGCCAAGGCAAATCGCCGTATGCGCCAAAAACGCTTATGAGTAGCCTTGATGTTGATACCTATATGGACCTTCATCCAGAAGATCTTGAGTTCTTTGCAGAAACAGGTGCCGAAGCAATTCGTGTACTGTTGGCTGGCATCGACATTAATTTGGAAATTGTAAAACTGCAGGCTGATTATGATAAAACAGCTTCTGCAGCCGTCGGTCATAAATTAATGCGTCGTTTGCGTGTTCTTTCGTCTTTGGCTCAAGCTAATTTGCGTCCAGAGTGGATGATCTTGACCGTATTGCCTGTGTTGCCACCGGATCTTCGTCCGTTGGTGCCTCTTGAAGGTGGTCGTTTTGCAAGTTCTGATTTGAACGAGTTATATCGTCGTGTTTTGAACCGCAATATTCGTTTACAACGCCTTATGGAAATTGAGGCTCCTTCTGTTATCGTTAAAAACGAAAAACGTATGTTGCAAGAGTCAGTTGATGCACTTATTGATAATGGTCGTCGAGGCCAACCAGTACGTGGTTCAAACCGTCGTTCATTGAAATCGTTGAGCGAAATGCTTCGCGGTAAACAAGGACGTTTCAGACAAAACCTTCTTGGTCGACGTGTTGACTATTCAGGTCGTTCCGTTATTGTTGTCGACCCTGAATTACGTATGGATCAATGCGGTATTCCAAAAGCAATGGCTTTGGAGCTCTTTAAACCGTATGTCTATGCCCGTCTTTTAGAAAATGAACAAGCCGCTAACTTGCGCATAGCTAAACGTTTGGTTGAAGAATTGCAACCAGAAGTGTGGGATGCTCTTGAAAGCGTTGTAACCAATAGACCTATTCTTCTTAACCGTGCTCCAACGTTGCATAGACTTGGTATTCAAGCGTTCTATCCAATCTTGGTAGATGGTAAGGCTATTAAGGTTCATCCTCTGGTTTGCGCAGCTTTTAACGCTGACTTTGACGGTGACCAAATGGCCGTTCATATTCCGTTGAGCAAAAAAGCGCAGCAAGAGTGTAAAGAATTAGTACTTTCGACACGCAATATTCTGTCGCCTGCAAGTGGACGTCCAATTACCGTGCCTTCACAGGATATGGTTCTTGGGTTGCACTACATAACTAAAGCTCGTTGCAAGGCTCAGGGTGAAGGAATTGCATTTTCTAATGTTGCGGAAGTTATTAATGCTTTCCAGCATAAGAGTGTTGATATTCATGCTCTTATTAAGCTTTGCCTGGAAGATGGTTCTCTGGTTGAGACAACGGTCGGAAGAGTTATTCTTTTTGAATCATTGCCAAAGGGCTCTGAGTTCCATTGGATAAATAAGATTCTTAAAAAGAGTGATCTTGCTAAGATGGTCGAGAAGATTTATTATCGCTTTGGCCAAGATGCAACAACTACGTGTCTTGATAAACTTAAAAAGCTTGGTTTTTATTACGCTACACAAGCTGGTTTATCAATTTCGTTGCAAGATATGCTTATTCCTGAACGTAAAGATGGCATTGTTAAAAAAGCTGAAAAAGAGATCCAAAAAATTGAAAAGCTTTATATGGATGGCGTTATCACTAATGGTGAGCGCTACAATAAAGCAATTAGTATTTGGGGTCATGCTTCGGCAGATGTCTCGAGTGAAATGTATGATACGTTTGCTCAGCAAGATAAGAGTGCCTATGCCAACGAAGATCAAGCCTTTAGTCCGTTTAATCCAATTTTCATGATGCTTGAGTCTGGTGCCCGTGGTTCCAAGTCTCAAATTCAGCAGTTAGTTGGTATGCGTGGTCTTATGGCCAAGCCAACAGGCGAAATTATGGAAACGCCGGTCAAAAATAACTTTAAAGATGGCTTAAGCGTTTTTGAATACTTTATTTCTACACACGGTGCTCGTAAGGGTCAAGCCGATACAGCGTTAAAAACAGCAAACTCCGGTTATCTGACACGTCGTCTTGTTGACGTTGCGCAGGATGTTGTTGTAACGATGGATGATTGTCAGACTTTAGGCTACATAGAGGTTGAAGATCTTAAAGAAGCAGGTGAGATTATCACCCCATTGGCATCACGTGTCTTTGGTCGTGTGTTAGCAGCTGATCTTAAAGATCCTATCTCTGGTGAATTGTTGTTCAAGCAAGGTGATATTATTGGACGCGAAGAGCTTCCTCGCTTTGTTGATTCAGCAGTTTCTAAAGTTATGGTTCGTTCAGTATTGACGTGCCAAGCAAAACGTGGTGTTTGTGCTAAGTGTTATGGTTATGATTTATCTCGTGGTGCCTTGGTTGACGCAGGTTCGACAGTCGGTATTATTGCCGCACAGTCAATTGGTGAGCCAGGTACGCAGCTTACGAT
>Ga0351935_1293_pt1 | contig 8571 bp, 10 predicted proteins | sample TotcelT113001L11_FD_206849 | JGI IMG/M metagenome (GOLD analysis project Ga0351935, IMG submission 206849) | Enriched cells from coal bed in the Powder River Basin, Montana, United States - Total cells T11 rep2 HSBNCT.T11.300.1.L11 ... | reverse complement strand
GGTCTAATTTTTGGGGTAGAACGACTTGCTGTATCTAGTAAGCGTTTTTGAAATGATGTTTTTAATGATTTTTTAACATTGCTTAGAGAGACAGTGTTGTTTTTAGAAAGTTTTGCAAAGAGAGTTTTTTGACAAGCTTTCTGAGTAGTTGGCTGTGAAAAAAAACGTTTTGCGCATGTTGATAAAGCTGAAGCTGCAGGGCGAGCAAGCTTTTGTTCTACTTTTTGCATCATGCCCGAGCAGGTGGATATAAAAAATGTTATGGCAACGACTGTTACCTGTTTCATGATTATATGATTCATAGTAGTCCTCGTAGTCCTCAATGAAATTAAAGTCTTCAATCTTATGGTTTAATAGTATAATATTATTTGAAATAATTCAGTTTGTCAATACAGCTAAAAGAAGACTTAGGGTGAGTGTGACTTGCCTAAAAAGCGCTTTAACGGCACACTTAACCCTATTTAAGGGGTTCTTGCTAACAAAAAAGGTTCTTACTTATGTTTGGGTCATTAACAAAAGCTTTTTCATCGCTTTTTTCGTCTTTGTCGGGTAAGCGCGTATTGACTGAAGACTTGCTTCAAGATGCCGTGCAGCAAGTGCGTGAGGCTCTTTTGCAGGCTGACGTGCCTTATGCTGTAGTTGAAGAGTTTGTTGCACAGGTGCATCGTGAAGCATTGGGCAAAGCATTAGTGCCATCGGTCGATGCTGGGCAGCTTTTTATGAAGATTGTGCATGATCAACTCGTGACGTTTTTAGGCGGTGCTGGCGTAGGTGGCTTTGCGCCAACTATTCCGTCGGTTGTCATGGTTATGGGATTACAAGGCTCGGGTAAAACAACGACGCTTGCCAAGCTTGCTACCTATGTAAAAGCTGAAGCTGAAAAGCGTAAAAAGACTCGCTCAATTCTTATGGCGTCGGTTGATTTTTATCGTCCCGCAGCTATTGATCAGCTTGAGCAGTTAAGCGCTCAGGTCGGCGTTTCGTTTATGCGGGCAACGGCAACACAGCCTGTAGCTGCCGCGCGTGAAATTTACAGTGCGTATAAAAAGGGCAGTTACGATCTTTTGTTACTTGATACTGCTGGTCGTCTGCACATTGATAGTACAATGCTCCAAGAACTGCGCGAAATTGATGCGATAGTTGAGCCAAAGACAAAATTATTAGTACTCGATGCCATGACGGGTCAAGAATCCTTGGCCGTAGCGCAAGCATTTGATCAGGCTGTAGGTTTTACCGGGGCTCTGATATCTAAAATGGATAGCGATGCTCGTGGTGGTGTGGCTTTTGCATTTAGATATGCCCTGAAAAAACCTATTATCGGTATTGGCGTGGGTGAAAAGCCTGCCGATTTTGAACTTTTTTATCCTGAACGTATTGCGCAGCGTATGCTTGATTTGGGCGATGTAGTAACGTTGGTTGAAAAAGCGCAGTCAGCGGCAATAAATCCTTCTTTGGGGGGTAAAGAGCGTTTTACGCAGGGCAAGATGACCTTGCAGGACTTTGCTGACCAACTTACCATGCTTAATTCGTTAGGTTCACTGGGCAAAATAGCCTCGATGCTTCCGGGTATGGGGGCACATAAAGTATCTGACGATGCTTTGCAGCAGGGGGAAGTTGAGCTTAAAAGATTTAAGGCGATAATAAGTTCTATGACGCTCAAAGAGCGAATCGTGCCCTCAATTTTAGATCGGTCACGAAAAATGCGCATTGCACAAGGTGCGGGGGTAAGGGTTGAAGATATTGCTGTCTTGTTGCAGCGATTCGAGCAGATACAGCAACTTGGCAAGCTTTTGAAGGGTAGTGGAAGGAGTTCGCGGTTTCCACGCTTGTTTTGATACAATTTTCGCGTATACTACTTAGTACTTGTACGTTGTACATTTGTATACAATTTGAACGTATTTTTCTTCACTATTTTAAGGATTTTTATGGCAGTTAAAATACGCTTATCGCGCATTGGCACGAAGCATGTTCCTTTCTACCGTGTAGTGGTCGTCGATGGCCGCAAAAAACGCGATGGTGAATATCTTGATAATCTTGGTACGTATGATGCAATCAAGACAACTATTCTCTCGCTTGATACAGAAAAGCTTGAAGCCTGGGTTTCTAAAGGTGCTATTCTTTCTGATACCGTACGAAAAATTTATAAACTGCATAAGAAGAATGCAGCTGCTCCAGCAGGGCTTATCAAAAACGTTACTGCACCAAAAAAGAGTGCGGCGAAATCTAAAGACGCTTCAGTCGAAGCGTAAGCTGCTTAGTGTTGCGTAAGGTTTTACTTATGCAGCAGTGTGCGTGCGAAGTATAAGGGCTTGTATGTATAAAGAAGTGCTCACTTTTGCCATAAAAAAAATCGTTCTTAAGCCGAGCGAGGTAACGGTTACTGAGTTGCCTGGCGACAAAAAGGTTCTTGAGATACACGTTGATGCGGAAGATCGTGGCCGTCTTATTGGTCGCGATGGACGCACCATACATGCCCTTCGCACACTTTTACGAGCTGTGACGCCAGTTGGTGAGGATATTGTCCTGACTGTGGCCCAGTAATCGTTATGAAAATTTCACTTATTTCGGTTTTTCCTCAACTGTATGATTCGTTTCTCGGAACGAGTCTTATGAAGCGCGCAAGCGAAAAGGGATTAATCGATGTCCAAGCTTTTTCTTTTTTTTCGTATGTAGAACCTAAAGAACGTATCGATGCACCAGCCTTTGGCCCAGGTGCCGGTATGCTTTTAAGGCCTGATGTCGTTCAAAAGGCTATTGAAGATCATGAAAATCGTCGTGGCAAAGCGCTACGCGTCTTTTTTTCGCCGCATGGCAAACGTCTTGATCAACATCTTTTGACGTCACTTGCTGAACGTGCACAGGCAACTGGGCATCTTATGCTCATTGCAGGTCGTTACGAAGGCATGGATGTGCGTGTTGAAGAGCAGTATGCCGATGAGATAGTATCAATTGGCGATTGCGTGCTCATGGGCGGCGATTTGCCAGCTATGATGCTTCTTGAAGGATTGTTACGCTTGGTACCAGGTATTGTGGGCAAGCAAGAATCGGTTACGTGTGACTCGTTTTATGGGCCGTTTGTAGATTATCCCTCCTATACAGAGCCCCTTGTCTGGCAAGGCAAAGAAGTGCCAGCTATTGTGCGATCAGGTCATCATGGAGCGATTGAACAGTGGCGCCAAGAACAGGCTGTTGAACGAAGTTTGGCAGGGCATTTTGCCTGGACACGGTCAAGTGAGCTTGATGCTCAATCTATGAAAGCGGTTAAAAAAGCTTTACCAAAGCATTATATGGTGCTTATGCATGATGAAATTGATTTGGGTGAAGATAAAGTCGGTACGACATCGATTACGTCTATCGATATTCATGATGGCGCTCGTTCAGCGCGTACCTATGGTGTTGAGCAGTTTTTCTTAGTAACACCATTAATTGATCAACAAATGATTGCTAAAACGTTGCTTGATTTCTGGGTCAAAGGTGCAGGTGTTACGTATAATCCACATCGTCATGATGCCGTGAGTCGTGTGCGTGTAACGACTTCTTTGCGTGAGACTATTGCAGCAATTGAAGAGCGTGAGGGTGTGCGGCCACTCGTGATTGCAACGTCAGCAAAGTCAGTTGATGGGGTGAAGTCTCTGGATTATTATTCTCAAGGGGAAGTGTGGAGTCAGCATCGTCCAGTGCTTTTGGTCTTTGGTACGGGTAAGGGTTTAGCTCGCTCAGCTTTTGATCAAGTCGATTATGTGCTTGGTCCGGTGCAAGGTTTTAGTGATTTTAATCATTTGTCAGTGCGTTCTGCTATGGCAGTGGTACTTGATCGGTGGTTTGGGTATAATCCAAAAATGAGTTCGGGGGCTAAGAAATAGTAGCGAAAAGTCCTTTTTTTTAGTAAAGTTGTAGGTAAAAATTACGGCATATTCAGTGCATACTTGAGCGTTATTCGTATATGATGCGCTATTCGAGTGTGAAAAAGAAAAATTCATTACAAGGAAAACTGCTATGAAAGCAAAAGGCCTAACAAAAGAAACGATCTACAACATGGACGAGCAAGATCGTAAATTTCCAGCATTTGCTGCTGGTGATACGATTGCCGTCTCTTTACGTATTAAAGAGGGTGATAAAGAGCGTCTACAAGTCTTTGAAGGCGATGTTATTGCTATTAAGACTCGTGGACTTTCAAGCTCATTCACCATTCGTAAAATTGGTGCAAATGCTATAGCTGTCGAACGTATTCTTCCGTACTATTCGCCTTTAATTGAGTCGATTAGCTTTGTACGTAAAGGTAAAGTTCGCAGAGCAAAACTGTATTATATGCGTGATCGTGTTGGTAAAGCAGCACGCGTTAAAGAAGATCTTAGCGCACGTAAAACGAGAACAACTGATGCAGCAGCAGCTAAAGAAGCTGTCAAAGCAGCGGCCAAAGAAGCCAAAGAATCAGCTGAGTAAGCTTCTAGGAATTGCAGCAATGATTTTGCATCACGATATGCAACAAATACAAAAACGTGGGACTGACCAAAAGGTCCCACGTTTTTTTGTTCTTATTATACTCTTTGCTTTTGCTAGCGTTGTTGTACCCCTCTGTGCCAAGAAAAAATCTAACGTTTTGAACAGTAGTAATCGTTCTATTGTTGTTCGTCAGACAGAAGCTCAAATGGTTGACATGCCTCTTCCTGTAGGCGGAGTGCTTGTGCCATCAGTTAATAAAGAAAGTACTGGTACGCTTGCCCATCAAACGGGCACTGTTCTTATTCCAGAAGAGACTTTAGGTAAGGGGTCAGTTTTGACCTATCGCGTTGTCACAACGCGTGAATCGCTTGTCAGTTTTTATGAAGATGAGATGATGCGTCTTGGTTGGAATAAGTTGGCACAAAGTTCTGGAGACGAAGAAATTCTTATTTTTGAGAGTCCTTTAAAAGTTGCCATTATTCAGATGCGCCCAGAAAAACCAAAAAAAGGGTGGAAGCGGAATAAGAAAATTATTTTGACGCTGCATCAAACAGCTAAAGAAACGGGGACAGAATTTTAGGCGCTTTACATGTGGATCTTTGTCTCGCTAGATCGAGTTCGCGTTGTTCTAAGATTTTTTAAAGATCAAAAAAAGAGGGCTTGTAGAATTACTATCTACAAGCCCTCTTTAAAGTTTTAACGATTATACACAGTTATTTTATCGAAGATCTCGTAGCTTTTTTAGTTACGATTGGTGCGACTTTAGCAGCGTCATCATCTTCGTCTTCATCATCGTTATCGTCGTCGACGACAACCTTTTTTTTCTTGAGATCTTTCTTAAGTTTTTCAGTCTCCTTTTTGAGCTTAAGAGCATCTTTTTTGAGTTCGTTGTTTGAAGTTCTGAGCTCGTTCATATCGCTTTGAAATTGCTTCTTTTGTGTGCGTAAATCTTCGCGCAACTCTTGATTTTGTATTTGTAATCCCTCTACCTGTGCGTCAAGTGAAACTATTTTTTGATCTTTTGCTGAAATTGCACGTTGCATGTTGTTCATTTGAGCCATTAAATCTTCGTTTTCTTGAGTAAGCGCGTTAATTTCATCTTGAGGATTGTAACGAACACGTTTGCTTGGACGGCCGTAATAAGCTGCAGCAGCTTGAGCATCTTCACGTTCACGTTGTTTTCGTTTGTCTTTAGCGCCACTACCTATCGCTGTACCAAGTAAACCTCCTGCGAGAGCTCCATAACCCGCACCTCTGCCACCACCGATGGCACCTCCTAAAACTGCGCCACCAGCAGCTCCGCCGAATAAGCCTGTGCTGACTTCATCAGCGTAGAGGGCTACGGTATTACTGATGAAGCCTGTTAGAATCGTTAACATCATGGATGTTTTTAATAAGCGTTGTGTCATGAGAAGACTCCTTTAAAAAACGTGAGAGTAGTATAGATGCATAATTTTTGCAGCCTCTCATGCGAGAGGCTGCTTGATTTTTGTATGGTTACGTGGACTTAACGAACTCTTGTTTCATAATAGTGATTATCATCGTGACGATGTCTTCGTCTGCGATCATCTCTTCTTCTGCGGTTATGTTTTTTTGCAGAGCTACCTATTAAGGCACCTGTTGCTGCACCAGCGCCAGCACCGATAAGAGCACCTCTGCCACCACCGAAAGCACCACCTAAAAGTGCGCCACCGGCGGCACCCCCGAGAGCCCCTTTGCCAACTTCATCAATGGCACTAAGAGATCCTGAGAGAAAGAAAACGACGAGCGTGCTTTTGAGTAGATTCTTCATACAAACTCCTTTTTGTTATTAAGAATTATTTGATTCTTTCTTTTCTGGTTAAAAAGTTTTGATAGGATTTTTTATTTTGTATTTTGTAGTTGACGAAGAAGGTTGTCTCGTTCTTCCAAGAGTCTTTTTTCTTTTTGTTTCTGTTCGGCTAATTGGTTACGTAATTGTTCGATATATTCTTCAGCACGTTTATTATTAGCACGTAAATCATCGATTTCTTTTGGTGAGCGTCCATATTGTTTTTGCAGTTTCTTTTGTGGGCCATCTTCTTCCATGGCGCACAAAAAACTTGAGAACAAAAGCGCTGAAAATGTCCCTAAAAGTAGTTTTTTCATAATTTTCCCTTTTGTGCCCATTGGGGGCGACTAGTGTTATGATCTACTACTTTAATATTAGCCTTAAAAGAGTGGTAAATGCAATGGTTTCTACTTCTCGTTTTTTAACGCAAGTTTTTCAGCGAGTTTATTAAGTTTGCCGGCGCCTAAAAAGAGCACTAAGTCTCCTGGTTGGCATTCTTTTTTGACGGCTTCGCTTAAAGAAGAAAAGTCTGGTTCATAGGGTGCAAACTCCACGGGAAAAGTAGAACTTGCTTGTTGAATTGCTTTAGCAAGATTGTGTCCCGTAATATTGGCTATCGGCGCTTCGCTTGCTGGATAAATATCGGTCAAAATGAGTTTATCAATAGGTTCTTGTTTAAAGCAGGCAACAAACTCGTCCCATAGTTTGTGGGTGCGTGTGTAGCGATGTGGTTGAAATACAACAATTAAACGACCTTTTGAGCGGTTACGAGCAACGGCTAAGGTGCTGGTAACCTCGCGTGGGTGATGGCCGTAGTCGTCAAAAAGTTCTGCACCGTTGCAGGTGCCCTTAAAGGTAAAGCGGCGATCGACACCTTTGAACGTTTTGAGTGCTTCTGTGATAACGTTAAACGGTATTTCTACATCGCGAGCAACAGCGATAGCTGCAAGAGAGTTGAGTACGTTGTGGCGACCAGGAATTGCTAAGTATACTTGGCCAAGACATTCTTGGGTGCGATTATCCCAGACGGTGAACGTTGAGTGATCGGCTTCAAGAACGATATCTGACGCATAAAGGTCAGCGTTAGTACTGGTGCCATATTGAATAGTTTTAAGATGTGGTATAGGAAGCATTGATCGTATATTTGCATCATCTATGCAGACGATGGCTTTGCCATAAAAGGGAATATTGTTTAAAAATTGTCGAAAGACCCCTTTGATATCTTCAATATCGGTATAGGTTTCAAGATGTTCAAGGTCTATGTTGGTGATAACACCGAGAGTTGCGTGTAATTTTGCTAATGAACGGTCGCTTTCATCGGCCTCTGCCACTAAAAAGTTGCCACCACCAAAGCGGGCGTTATTGGAGATTGTTTGTAAGTGGCCGCCAATAATAACCGTTGGGTCCATGTTAGCTTCGATTAAAATATGTGATATAAGCGAGGTAGTTGTTGTTTTGCCATGAGCGCCTGCTATAGCAATGCTGTGCTTCGTACGCATAAGTTCTGCGAGCATAAGAGCCCTAGGAATGGTGGGTATGCCTTTTTCTTGGGCGGCTATAATTTCAGGAGCATGTGCTTTAACGGCTGAAGAGTAGACAAGTATGTCTATAGGTTTTTCATGACAGGCTGGTGTGTTGTTGCCTTGATGGACGGTACAACCAATGGCTAAGAGGTTTTTTACGCTTGCCTGTTCAAGGTCGACGTCACAACCGGATATTTCATAGCCCTGATGTCGCAAAATAGTCGCAATGCCGCTCATGCCGATGCCGCCAATGCCGACAAAATGGATATGAGTGTTCTTTTTATAATTTTTATACATGAGCGTCCTGTCGCTAAAAAGGGCTTAAGTAAGAGGTGGTGTACTTGTTGAGAGCACACCACCATAACCATAGAGAGTTTTTTATGTATTAGAGAAGTTCTCTCAGTTGAACTAATTTCTTTTGCAACGTTGCGATTTGTTGTGCAACGCGTTCACTTTCTTCATGAACTGAGCCTTTTTCTTCTCGGGATGGCTTAGCATCGAAAGAGGTATCGAGTGATGTTTTTTGAGAAGCAATAACAATCCCGATTGGCTGTGTGGTGCGAGCTTTTAGTTGTTTGCGTGCACCAGCAATGGTAAAGCCTTGTTCATAGAGAAGTGACTTTATGATTTGAAAGCGCTTAAGATCGTCTTCGTCATAAAAACGTTGGCCACCAGCAGAGCGTGTGCTCTTGATTACAAATTCTTTTTCCCAGAAGCGGACGACGAACTGTTCTACTCCCAAAACGCTCGATAACTCGCCGATTCTAAATTTCCTTTTTTCCATTTTCATACGAG
>Ga0351935_1162_pt2 | contig 8781 bp, 9 predicted proteins | sample TotcelT113001L11_FD_206849 | JGI IMG/M metagenome (GOLD analysis project Ga0351935, IMG submission 206849) | Enriched cells from coal bed in the Powder River Basin, Montana, United States - Total cells T11 rep2 HSBNCT.T11.300.1.L11 ... | reverse complement strand
ATAAATGGTTGGGGGGAGGGAGTTTTATCTCTTTCCCCGTTATTTTACTTAAGAGGATGAACAATTTTTGTTTTTATGAGTAAATCAGCTGAGTCTTTATTATTATTTCAATTTGGATATTTGAGATAATAATAAAACGTTTAGATTTCGGTGTTTTTTGCTATAATGTCTTCATATCTGAAAGCTATAGAGCTAGGATCGCTGTTATTTTTGGTTAAAATGGAGAACTTCATGAATATGAAGAAAATTTTTATTGGACTTCTTTTTTGTTCTTCGATTTCCCTCTATTCTACAGAGCAATCGCTGAACAGCAAAACGTTCTTTGATAGGATTATTGGATCGATTGGACAATCAAGAGCCATGAACAGCTTTACCGCATGGCTTGCCTCAAAAGGTCCTTCTCAAGCTCCTCTTGCCCCACTTGAACTGCAGCAACTGGGCGTCGAAGCACAGGCTGATGTTGGTATTCCAATAGAAAGACAGTTGCCTATACGGCAAAATCTTCAGGATAAGAACCATAATGCAAATACAAATGCTGACGCGATATATGTAACGGCAAGGCTGCTTGATGAAAAAGCTTCCTATGGATTTAAGCGCTTTGTACTTCATCACGAAGCCATTCATGCAAAATACAATGATAGTGCGGCATTTCTTCCTGTTATTGGAGTACCTCTTATAACGAGCATTATTGGCAGCACTCTTTTATTCAAGAAAATGAATCCACAAGGGAAATTAAAGCTGTTATATCCACTAGTCGCTTTAGTTGGCGCGGTTGGCAGTTTTTTTATAAGCGGGGAGTATGAACCCTATTGTGAGCGTCGAGCTGATACTGAAGGTTGTTACGCAACACAGTGCTCTGCCTGCGTCTATGAAGCTGCCCAAGCTTGTACCGATGCTCATGTTTCAGAGGGTTATTTGTCTAAGGCAGAAAAGAGAATAATTGCGCATGAGTTAGAACAACAAGATAAACTCTGTGCACATCACCGCAATGCACAGAATTAATTAAGCACATGTTTTTTCCAACGGAGGTTGCGATGAAAAATTCTTTTAAACTGTATACATTATTGTTTCTTATGGGGTTTATTGTTACTCGTTTAAATGCCGGCGGCTTTGATGCCGATATTTCTGACTGGGCTCATGACGGCGTAAGCGCCGAAGATTTTCCTTTAATCAAACAATATAATCTTAAGGATTATGTGCAGGCTTACGTGCAAGCTGCAGCAAAAGAAAAAGGCATAAAAGCTCCTGTGATCGTAGATTCAGTAGAGCTAAGCCTCTTTTATTCAGAAGAAGGCCGCTACGATTGTTCGACTGATGATAATGTGGAGCGTCGAAAAGAGAGCATTTCAAAGGGTCTTCCACCCATCGTGCACAAGTTATGCCTAGGAGTACAACTTTTTAGGCTTCATGGGTCGTTAGCTGTTATTCACCATGAACTGGGACATGCAAAATCTGCAGAGAGTTGCCCAGAAAAGTGGTTGGCTATGGAAAAGGAAGATGGTTACGTGTGCGACCTTGGATCAAAATCTAGTCGCATTTCGCAATGGTTTCAGGGTTTTCAGAAGAGAAAAAAAGAATTGTATAATTATGTGTATCAGCAAGAACAATATGCCGATGCGGCTATTCCTGACGATAAAAAATTGCTCAAGGCCGAACGAAACGCTTTGGTTCTTCATCATGCCGCATGCAGCTTTATGAGAACAGCGTTATCGGCAGATTCAGAATCAGAACTTTTAACAGCTGGTAAATTAGCTTATTATAAAAAGTTGTTTCACGGGACTGAAATTCTTGATTTTTCCAAGGCTTTTGATGAATCGAAAGCTCAAGATTGGGACAAGTGGATGCATGAAAGTATTTTTGAGGATTATCATCCATCAGATTACCGACGCGCACATTATTTTAATGACCGCTTGAAGGGCATTGAAGCGAAAGAGCTTACTCAATCGATCGCAAAAGGCAATTTGCTCGATCAATTTAGTCAGGAGTTAACAACAGGCGATATGCTGTCGTAAGATAATGAAGGTTTTTTCTTTTCTCTCTTCATCTTGTATAATGTGTTATAAAAGTTTATGTGTACCATTTTGGGACAAGGTTTGTTGATATAGAATGTTTAAAACGGTTTCATAAGGAAATTATCGTATGAAGAAAATCGTTGTAGGTATTACAGCTCTGGCTTGTGTAACCATCGCAGGTTTTGCGCTTATGCGTGTACACGCTGCACCAAAAGACGTCGCCCTAGAATGGCGCGAGGTAACGCCAGCCGATGCACCGTTACTTGAAAGCTTGCGCGGTATTTTTATTGATGCATTTACACCTATAAGCAAAAATTATTACGAAGAACGAATTAAAGCTTTGCCAGAAGAGAAGCAAGCAGAGGCAAAAAAAATAATGGATATTGGCATAAGGCAGGGTCTTAATGTCACCTGGGATAGAAAGGTGCAATTATACACAACGTTAGGGGATACAAAGGGTTACCTAGGCCTTGCAAAAGACGCACAAGGAGACATTCTTGGTTTTGTTTTAGTACGTGAAATCGATGTGCGCAAGGTGCTTCAAGAAAAAAATCTTGTCACCCCTTTGTCTGAAACTGATCTTGCAGCTTTGGCTCCTGTAGCTACGCCACTTGACCAGGTATTTGTCGATGTTCTTGCCGTTAAGCCAGGTACACAAAAGAAAGGCCTTGGTAAGAAGTTGGTGCTTGCGGTATTAGATCATCGTCCTCTTATCACAAAGATATATTTAGACACTCCTGGATGTGAGGCGAACAAAAATACGCAAGGGTTTTATGAGCATGTAGGGTTCAAACAGGTGATGAAAATTTTTGTCAAAGCTGAGTCAGCCTATGAGTGTGAGCCAAAGATAGTGTATCTCTACCAGAAGTAGCGCCACACATTTCTCTAAGGTTGGATCTCTAACCGCATAAAGCGTTTAAATTTTGTAGAGGGAGAAAGGCCTTTTAGCCTTTCTCCCTATTTTATTTATCGTGTCAAATATTCTAAGTTTTCGGCCATTTTTAAAAAATACGCAGTATCATCCCGTTTGTCTTGAATGTTGTCTTCTAGAGCCCAGCAAGATCTCAAAACAACTTGGACAAAAGCCCAATCAACAATTCGTTGGCGGTCAAACCCAAGTGATTCAGCGCATATATCAATGCGATCTCTCATGATTTTTTTAGCTGTGTTTCTGTCGACTGCTTCTGGAATTGGATTATAAATAGCTGCACCAACTTCGTATACTTGGTCTCCGATTACACCCTTGGGATCAATAGCAAGCCATTCATTGTCGCCACATGAAAGAATGTTGTCGTTATGAAGGTCGCCATGAAGTACTACCGTGTGTGTTGTTGTTGCAAGCAAATGGTTTTTTAATGCGCGAGCTTTTACAAGATGTTGTTGGGGGAGATCCCAATTTTTATCGAGCGTTGTCAGCCAATTTTCAACTCGGGGAACCCCTTCTTGTTGAGGGTTTCTGGCACTTTGATGTTGGAGCTTTTTAATTACCTGGCTTGTAATCTCAGCTGCGTGTCTGTCTTGTTCTGGGGGTAATGTTTTTAAAGAGGTCCCGGGAACTATTCGCTGCAATAATAAAGCTCCTTGTTCAGCATCAGCATGTAGCAATGCAACACACCCATTGCCAGCAAAAAGTTTTAATGCGTGCATCTCAGAGAGCACTTCGTGTTTGTTAAAACCTATTTTCAAAACAGTTGGTCTGTTTCCCTGCACGCAGCTAGCAACATAATTATATGACAGATTAGGTAGAACCTGGACATCAGACAAACCCCATTTTTTAGTCAGGGTTTCTGTTAAGCGGGGAAGATTGTCCAACCAAGCTTGCCCTTGTTGGCCGTATAAATTAAGAATATTTTTTTCAAATTGCATGGTTAAATCACCTTATGTATTCTTTCTTTTTTGAGGCAAAAGCTTTTTCTGGTGAGAGTTCTTAGGAGGGTTTATCATCCGATAATCTCTTTGCAGCTTTATCTCGTCCCTTATAATGAAAAATCAGATGGGTAACTTTACCAGAAGCGTCTTTGATGAAGGTAATCTGTGCATCAATATTTTTGTAGAAAAAGTTTGTCTCTGTTTCTGGAAAAATTTCAAATACTGGCTGTCCTGTAGCCTGAAAAAAAAGATGGTCATTGTCTTTGGTAATCCTCAATAGTAATTCAGGTGTTTCTTCGTAGGTGCCAACATAGGCATCATAGAGTGCTGGATCAAGTGCGATAGCGGTTCTTTTTTTTGGGAGCTCGTACGGCATATCAAATACTATTCGTGCTATGTCGGCACACATGTTTTCAGGCGAAGCTTTTTCAAGATTACTGAGGATAATGATACAGAGGTCATCATTGATGTAGCGGTTTATGGAAGATCTGAATCCGTTAATACTGCCATTATGCCACATGAGAGTGTGTGAAAACCAATCATCCAGTATCCAACCATAAGCATATTCATTTTTTACAGGATCTTTTGTTAATGATCCAATTGTAGCAGCTAATGCAGAGGCTGATGCTAGTTTGTTGGTATATAAAGCTCGGTCCCAGAGGTAAAGATCTTCAACGGTTGAATAAAGTCCGCCGGCTCCACGAGGAACTGACATGTCAATATAGTCTGCATTGCGCCTTATGCCTGAACCATCTAATGTGTAGCCCGATGCCCGCTTTTTTATGATAAGTTCATTTTTGTCATAACCTGAATGAGTCATACCAAGAGGTTGAAAAATATTTTCTTGTAGATACTTTTCATAGGGCATACCAGTAGTCTTTTCGATAATATACGTCAAAAGAGCATATCCTGAATTGCTGTATTTATACTTTTGACCTGGAGTAAAGTCCAGCGGTTTATTTTTAAACAACGCAATAAGTTCTTCAAGAGTGTGGGAGAGTTTTCCTTCGATGGCATCAAAATTTTTTATTTGGGTAAAATTTGGTATGCCCGATCTATGGTTCAACAGGTGAGTGAGTGTTATTTCGCTACCACGAGGATAGTCAGGGATAAATTGGTTGAGTGTATCGGAAACAGACAGAAGACCTTTTTCTTGTAATTGAAGAATTGCCATTGCGGTAAATTGTTTAGTAACGGAGGCAATTCTAAATTTGGTGTCTGGTGTATTGTGATTATTCCATTCGTAATTGGCCATGCCGTAGCCTTTACTGAGCAATATTTTCCCTTTTTGAGCCACCAATACAGCGCCACTAAATTGATTTATTTCCTCATGGGCGGCAAGATAGTGATCTATTTTTCGTGTTTTGCCAGACATGCAAGAAAGGTTGGTTGCAATCAACACACTTACTAATAGCAAACCGCATGGAACGATAAAGGAACGCATATTACTTCACTCCTGACAAAATTGTTTTGAAAAATAAGTATTCCAAATCATCGGCAAATAACTTATGACCAGATTTTTTTTTTCGAATTGCATGATTCCCTTACTTTTCTATTGGTACAAGGGACGTAGCTGTTTTTTGCAAAATATCAGATTTTTCTGCTTGATATTCCATAATGACTTTTGTGTTCTTAGGATCAGTAGGGTCAGCTGGTCGCTGCGTAAATCCCAACGCGGTGTATGCCGCAATGGCAACGTCATTGGTCTTGTTTGTACCGAGACGAATGTAGGTAACTCCTGGAAGGAGCCTAAAAATTGAGCTTAAGAGTAATTTCCCCAAGCCACGTTGTTGTTCTTCGGGCGCTATGGCAAGAGGTTCGACTGCAACAGCTCCTTGTGGATCATCGGCATTAATGCCACATCCGATAAAGCCAAGCGATTTGTTCGTTGCGTGGTCCTTTGCCTCCACAAAAAAGATTATGGTGTTTGCTAATTCGCGCATTACCACATCTTCTGCATTTTTTAACCACCACCCTGAACGTATTGCTGTGCTCTGTTTTTCCTCGACTAACTTCCAATCAACCGATTCGACGCCGTTCTTAAATAATGGATACAAGGGATCTCCCTTGTCCGCTAAAATTTCTTCAGGATGCGCCTTAATGAATCGCATATCTACCGGTAAAAATGCGCTGACAATGAGATCGGCCGTCGCATGAATTTTTTGCACATACACAGGTTCATGTACATTAGTTTTTAACCATTCAAGAATAACCGGTTTGTCTGTTTTATCCGTTGCTTCAAATTGTCCTGACTTTTTTGTGCCCAATGCTTTTTCCACTGATAGTTGCCATGCAGATAATTTTTTCTCAAGATCGGGTTCTTCTCTATCATAACGCATGAGTAAGGCCTGTTCGAATGGTTCTGTATGCACTGTATAGACACCCACTTTTTTAAAGCCAACCTTTTCATAGCTTTTGATGGCCCGCTCATTTTTAGGATCTGGATCTACAATGACCGTGGTAATGGTAGGTTCTATGTCATGCAAATAATCGATGAACTCTTTGACGAAACGTGTTCCATAGCCTTTACCAAGAGAGTTTTGATCACCGATAAATTGGTCCGTGCCAACAGTTGTTTCTGGCAATTCTGCTGGTAACCAGGAGAATTTTTCGTTTTTACGATCAATGTAATAGTACTGAATGTAGCCAATAGGGGTTTCTTTGGTTGAAATAATATAACCAAACTTAACTTTTGATCGTATTCGTACTAGAAATTCCTCTATGATATCTTCGTCTTCTTCAGGAGTAGGCCACCATTGTGCTACATGAGGTTCTTTAAACCATTTCCGAAGGAGTGGTATATCGTCTTGGGTCAATTTTTTGAAAACAAATTCTTTTTGTTTTTGTTCTATCATAAAAGCTTGAAACACCAGTAAGCCAGCAATAAGAGAGCCGGTGATGAGTAGTAGAGAGAGTTTCATATATTCTCCTAACTAAGTTTTGGGAACAAATTTATAGCTGGTGTCTGTAAAGGTGATGGCCAGGTTAACCTATTGCCTGGTTTGTATGCAATGTGTTTCTTGCTCGATTTTTTTAAAAAGCTTTTAAGAATTGAAAAGAATTTTTTTGGTTCATCAGCAAAAATTTTGTGTCCAGATTTTTTAAAAATCTTAACCTGTGCATGAGGATGGTTTTTACGCATGAGTTCAGCCCTATTGGGGTTCCACCATAACAAGTCCCACTGAGCCTCTATAATTAAAGTTGGGATTTCAAAGTCATTAAATTTGTTTTTTAAGTTTATTTTCTTCGCTTCCGCTAGGATTAATGCTGCAAAACCCGGAGCTGGAATCCATTCATAAAGAATTTTTCTAATTAACTCTTCTCTCGTCGGCTTATAATAACTTTGGCGCTTCCAGCCTCCAACTAAAAGGGCGTTATACGCTGTTTGTGGTAGGGTAAGTTTGGCAGTATTATAAAGGTCAGATATTTTTTTTATTGTGTCCTGTTCTTCTTGTGAAATAAACATCTGATCTCGCACAGGTCCCATTGTCGGGTCAGAAAGTCCAGATTCTGCAGCGACTAAAATCAATCCAGTAACATGTTCAGGATAGGTTAGCGCGTAACATTGTGCCAATAGACCGCCGTATGACCAACCAAGAACGGCCCATTTTTCTATTTTTAAAGTCTTTCTCAGGCATTCTAAATCTTCAATGGCTTGCTTAACAGTATAGGTCTTGCCGGAGATATCGCTACTTGATTTACCCGTGCCGCGTTGGTCGTAATAGATGAGATTCGTAGAATTTTTTATTCGTGAAAAGTAGGGATGAAATCCGTGATGTGTGCCCCCAGGTCCACCATTAATCAATACAAGTGGAGTTCCATTCTTATTTCCCTCTTGCTCGTAATAGAGTGTGCCATCTTTAATCTCCACAAAGCCCTTTTTTAAGTCGGTGATTTCATCGCAAAGAGGTGGCAGGGTAGGGAGAGTGAGAATGAGTTCGTTAGGAATGTTGACAACATGATCAAAAATTGTTTCGCGACCAGAGTTTTTGCAAAATAAAGAGCAACTGGACATCAGTACTATAAAAAAATGTTTTTTTACTCTCATGTCGTTTCCAAAAGAGAGCCTATGAAGATTAGTAATGAGAGTTTCATACTTTTCCTAACGTTTTTACTGCATCGCGAAATTCCTGCGTTTCAACATTGGCAAAGACATGATTTATCATGGCTTTTGCTAGTATTTGTTTCTGCTCTGGATCTTCTAGATTGATGTTGCCTTCATAAAATTCTTTTAAAAAGTCCCAGTATGGTTGAACTTGCATGGATCTCTTATTTTTCTACTGGTGCTAGGGACGTAGCTACTTTTTGCAAAATATTTGACTGTTCTGGTTTATATTCCATATATCGCCAGTGCGCTTTATTGAGCTTAAAACTAGGGTTTTCAATTGGATTTTGATCTTCGGTAAAGCCCCATGCTTTGTAGGCATTAAATGCGGTTTCATTGGTTATGCGTGTACAAAGCATAATGCGGTTAATTTCTGGAATAATCTTGAAAATAGATGCTATAAGTAGTTTCCCTAAGCCGCGTTTTTGTGCTTCTGGCGCTACCCCTAAATCGCCACACCACACCGCGCCTTGTGGGTGATAGGGCATGATATAGTATACGGTATAACCAAGTATTTTTTTCGTTTTAACGTCTTTGATTGTTATAAAAAAGTTAATGTTATGGGCAGCTAGCTTTTTAACATCTTCACTTATTTCAGCTACATATAATGAGCGTAAGAGCGAAGCCATCTTTTGTTCAACCAATATCCAATCGACTTTTTCGAAGCCATTTTTGAAGAATGGTTCAAATTGTTTGAAGTAGTCATCTGTAGAGACTAACTCAGTATGAGTTTTAAAAAATTGCATCTCAACGGGGAGATAGGCTTGGACAGCTAAATCGGCGACACTGGCCATT
>Ga0351935_1285_pt1 | contig 8860 bp, 5 predicted proteins | sample TotcelT113001L11_FD_206849 | JGI IMG/M metagenome (GOLD analysis project Ga0351935, IMG submission 206849) | Enriched cells from coal bed in the Powder River Basin, Montana, United States - Total cells T11 rep2 HSBNCT.T11.300.1.L11 ... | reverse complement strand
CGCCCATCCCGATTCTGGGCGGCGGGACCTTGGCGGACACAGTTGTACAGGATGGCCTTGAGCCGGTCGTATTCGCCTCGCGCGATGTTCGCGTGCTGGTTGAAGACCAGTCCCGCGGCCGACTGCCGCACTCCCTGACGCATGATCCGAGTCTTCCGCCCGTGGACCTGAAAGCCCTCTTCGATCACGATCGTACAGACCGTCGCGTAAAACCGGCGAACGGATTGCGCCAGGGTTTCCGGACCGGAGAACAACAGGTCGTCGGCGTAACGCGTGTAGTGACCGCCTGCCGACCGGGCCAGTCCGTCCAGACGGCAATCGAGCCGATAACTGCAAAGGTTGGCGACCGCGGGCGACGTCGGCGCTCCCTGGGGAAGATGAGGCCGATGATACAGGCTCTCGTGACGCCAGCGATCGCGGATATCGCCGTATTGAGGAAACTGCTGCCAGACGTCCGCGGGACTCCAGTTCGTACACAGCGACGCCAACATCTGGCACACCTCCTCCGGGTATCCCGCAGTACGAAAGATGGCGGTTACTCGCGGCTTGGAAATCGTCGGAAAGAAGTCCTGCAAATCGACTTTCAAAACCACGTCCTGGCCGGCATGCGGTGCCACAAAGCTGCCGATCGACCGCCCCGCACGAAATCCGTGGGCCGCGGGATGGAGCGGGATATGCTCGAGAATCTCGTGCAAAATGCGCCGCTGGATCGTTTTCAATCGCCACTTCGGCGCCTCGACCAGCCGCGCGGAACCGCCCAGCCGTTTCGACAGCCAGTAGTAGCGGTAGTGGCGCAACGGCCCCTCCGGCACGTGTCGCTCGAGATGCCGCGCATCGGCGAACCAGTCTAACTCGGCCGCCCTCAAATCGAGCCAGTCGGCCAACTCGCCGATGGTGACCAGAGGGGGAAGTTGCCAGGTGGTGGGGCGGCCGTCCGCCGGAGCCATCTCGGGCCGCCGCCACTGCAGACCAATGGGCCGCAACTCGTGCTTGACGCAGGCGCGGCGCAAGCCAGGATCCTGCCGCAGGAATTTCAACACCCGCCACCGACTGGGACGGCGTGTGTAGCCAAGAGCCTGCATCAGTCGCTGCACCAAAGGCCGCAGCCAGCGCCCGCCTTTTTCACACGCATCCCCGCCACGCTCGACGAGTTCTTCTATTTGCCAGCGCCCGCAGACGAAGGCCGCTGCCAGATGCCGCGCGACTTGCTCTTGAATGGTCATGGCCGTGCAGAACATCAAAAAATGGCGGCGGTCTCTCCAACCCGTCTGGTCATGCATGAGCCGATGTGCGCTACCGCGCACCACGGCTCTTGCGGCGTAATGGCAATCGTCGATTTGCATTCCCCGGGGTTTCCCCGGAGAGGCAAGACACGGACCCGTGGGTACAGCGTCTTACCAGCTTGGAGAAGACCGCCGCCGCCTTTTACTTTCGTCCGCCGACAGGCAGCTGTCAACCGGGGTCACGCTCCTGGGGTGTCAAGCTCCTGCCCGTCAATCCCCCGCCACGTACTGGTGGATCAGCCGCATATTCCCCGGCGGGGTCTCCAGCGGCAGGCAACCGGTGCCCATGACGCATTGCGGCCGCCCGCCGACGATTTCCAGCACGCGGTCGATGCCCCGATAAATCCGCTCCGGCTCGTGGCAGGCGACCACGCCGGGATCCAGATTGACGCGGATCTTGACGTGCGGGTGCGTCCGCGCCACGCGCTCGACGAACGCCGCCTGGTCCGTCTCGACGTTGCACGCCACGTAGTTCGTGCCGGTCGACAAGATGTCGTCCAGGATCGGACATGTATTACCGCCCATGATGCAAGGCACGGGGTGCCCGATGCACTCGGCTGCCAACTGCAGAATCCGCCGCAGCGCGGGCATCTCGATGTCGTGGAACTGCTGCGGGGACAGCAACGGAGGCGCGGCTGCCGATTCAAAAAAGGCCACGTCCAGGCCGGCCGCCGCGATGGCTCGGCAAAACACAGCCTGGCGAGGTCGTCGGGCCGCAGCGCGGCGTCCAAGCACAGATCATTGATGCCGCGCAGATTGAACGCGATGGAAAACGGCCCGGCCACCGGCAGCCGCACGTCGGCATCCGGAAACTCGCGTTTCAACCGTTGGCCGACGTCCAAGACCATCGCGATCCGTCCATCGCGCTGCGGGTCGAACGGTTTCAAATCCAATCCCTCGTCCAGCGACGACAACAGCGGCTCGTGAATCGCTGGGATTGCGTCCCCGCCCATGTTCTCGACCTTGGCCCCATACGCCTCGGCTTCCAGATTGTAAATGTCGATGCCGACGCAGATCACTTGCTGGTGGTATTCGAGATACGCCAGCCGATGGCCTTGGAACAACAGCTCCGGGTCGCGGGACACGTCCCAAGGGGATCGCCCGACGAAGCGGGCGGCATATTCGTAAATGACCGGGGTAAAAGCGATTTTCATGGTGATTTTTCCTTGTCCTTGGGACACGCCGAAATGCTGCCTCAAGCTTCCACGGCCGCCATTCTATCGGCTCCCGGCCGTCGTTCCTAGCACACCGACTCGACGATGTGCGTCGGCCGCGATCCTGTGGCCCCCTGGACGTGAACCGTGAGCCGTGGCGATTTCCGGATTGCCAGTCTTCCACCGACCGCGGCAGGGGGACGGGTTCAAGCCCCGCAACGCGCAGCGCTCGCGGGACATCAGCGCCGCCCAGTTGCGCGGCGATCCAGCTGACCCAGGGCGAAGGGGGGCCGCTGGTCCGGGGCCGACGCGAACGCCCGCAGCGCCACATCGGCAGCACGACGCACGAGAGGATACATGGCATGGCCTCGCCGGCTCTCAGAAAAAGGGTATTACAAATCAAACTTGGAGAAGAATCGCGTTTCGGACTCGATGTCCCCGATCACGACCAGGTCCGCGTTGGCAGGCAGCAGCTGGCGAGCATCCGGATTGACGTCGAAACGGTCGCCTTGGACCACGGCCACGACGTTGCAGCCGGTGGTTTCGCGAATGCCGCTTTCCGCCAGCGATCGTCCCGCCAGGGCCTCGGGCATCGGAATCCGGAACGCATCCAGCCCTTCAGCCAACAGCAGGATGTCGGCGGATTTCAGCAAGTTGAACAACACATTCGCGCCCGTGCTCGCATAGGACATGACAAAGTCGGCTCCGGCGCGGTGCAGCGTCGAGACGTTCCGTTCCAAGTTTGCGCGGCCCAGAATGTGGATGTTCGGCCGCAGGCGGCGGCAGTAGATGGTCAGGTACACGTTCATATCGTCGTCGTGCGTGGTGATGACCACCGACGCGGTTTCCATGATGCCGGCCTTTTGCAGGATCTCCAACTCTGCCGCGTCTCCCGTAATGACTCTCTCGGGATCGAGTACCTGCTCCGGCTGCCGCTCGACAATCCGATAGTCGATCCCTTCCTCCAGCAGCGTGGCCGCAACGGCTCGCCCCACATGCCCGCCTCCGATGATAACGACGGGCTTGTCGCTGCGCTCGTAAATGCAGAACAACTCGTCGTAGGCATCCAATTGCTCCCGCGAGCCGGCCAGGACCAGCACGGACGTCGCTTGGATTTGGGTTTCCGGACCGGCGATCTGAAACCGGCCGCGGTCCCAGACGCCCACCACGTTCACGTTGGCATGATCGCGCAGGCGGATGTCCTGCAAGCTGCGGCCGATCAGCGGCGTGTGCCGCGCCGCGGCCTCGGCGATCAGCAGCTCACCGAACCGCCCAATGACGTGCGTCTTGGCATCGCGTCCCAGGATTCGCCTGGCCAGCCCCTGGCCCAACATCTCGGCGAATTGCAGTACCTGGTTACAGCCCGCCAGCTGCAGGATGTCGACGGAAGCCGCCGAGGCCGCCGTGGCAGCGATGGCCACCGACTCGGAGATCTCGCGGACCGTGAACGCCACGTTGGTGTTGGTGGTGTCCGAGCGGGCGGTTACGACCAAGGCCGCCTGGCCGGCTCGCGCGCGGTTGTAGGTCTCGGGATCGTCCAAGTCTCCCAGCATCACGCGATACCCCTCGTCATGCAGCCGTAGGGCCTCGATCAACTCGGCGACCAGCACCACATAGGCCCGTTGCGAGCGGTCCAACAGACGGATCAAGGCGGCCTCGACCGCGCCCACTCCGGTCAAGATCACGTGGCCGGCCGTCTTGGCGGACAGCGTGCGGGGCGCCCGCGCCGCCGCCTGGGCTTCCATCCAGGGCACATAGAAGAACTGGATGAACATAAAGGGCAGCAGGACCAGCAGGAAGACGGTGCCCGACAGCAACACCACAACCGAGAAGATCCGCCCCGCATCGGACTCGAAGGTAATGTCGCCGAACCCCAGCGTCGACATCACCACCAGCACCCAATAGACACCGGTGGCCCAGCTGTACTGCCGCCCTTCCCAGGCCATCACATAGTGGAACGTGATCGTGAACACCAGGACCAGCAACGAGAACATGGCCACCAGCCGGGCCAGCACAAAGATATTGCGCCGCCGCTGGGGATTGGTCAAGAAGCTCAAGACAACAGGGATCGACTTCATGCCAGCAACTCGCGTGAAGAGAAAACGCAGCAGCAGGTCATTTATTATCTGTGTCTTGTCTGCTGTCGAACAGGTACTAAGGCTTCCAATCCAACGGCGCCTCGAGGTTGATTTGATCCGGGGGCGTAGGCTGACGACTGCCCGGCGTCAGCACCACGGCCAAATCGAGGACGCCGGACTCGGGGGCCACCGCCTGAAATTCGGTCATCACGGTTCCCGGATTGGGCGAATCCCACTCGTTTCTCGGTTTGGCGGTGTCACTCAATGCCCAAACCGCTTCGGCGGGCAACAGAATCTGCAGGCGGAGCGAAGCGTCACCTTGCCGCAGCGCGAGGGAACGTTGTCCGGCAGCACCGGGCGAGCCTGGCGTCACCATCCCCCAGCGGACCGTGGTCCCGGGCTTCAGTCCGGTCAGCCGATCGCGGACCAGCACGTCCCCGCCGGCCAGCAACGCCACCCCGCGATGCACCGCGCCGGCTTGGCCGGCATAGACCGGCGTGAGGTCCAGCACCGAATGCGGAAAGACGGCAGCGTCCGAAAAACGCACTACCTTGGTGTGGCCAGCAGCCACCTGGAGCGCATCGCCGATCACCAGCGTATTGTGGCTGTGGCTGCTCTGCCGGAACACCCGCCAACGTTCCGAGTTCTGCGCCATGCTCCAGAAATTCATGCCCCGCGATTCGATCCGATGATAGCTCTCGGCCCCCAGATCGACGGCCCAACGCACGCCATCGGCATCCAGCACAAACGAACCGCCATCCATGTGGCCGTGCGGCCCGGAGGGCGAGCCGGCTTTGAGTCCGACGAAGACGGCGTTCGGATCTTCCCAGGAACTGCGATGCACGCAGATCGGCGTCTTGCAGTCGCTGGTCCAATGCAGCGGCATCCGCACCGCGTCCGCCGACGAGGCATCCTGCATCCACAACATCAACAGCGGCAGGAATCGGTTCGAACCGGATTCGGCATCCGCCCCTGCGGCCAAGGCCCGCTGCCGCGGCTGGGCATCCCCCAGCAACCAATCGGGACGCCCGTACCGCGCGGCAAACCAATGCACGGCCGGCTCGGCGCCTCGGCCCGCGCCGCCGTCGGCATAGTTAAAGGTCGAGCCGGACGGGCCCGTGACCAGCGCCGGATAGGCGCCCGTTTGGTCAAAGCCCGGGGCCTGGTCGAGACCCAAGCTGCTGCCCAGCACCGATTCCAGCATCGCGATCAGCAGGACGTTGTACGTGGTGCCGTAGGACCAGTAGCCCGGACCTTCCGGATAACTGCCCTTGGGCGCATACATGGCCATCGACAAAGGAACGTTCCCCAGCGCGCGATGCACGCTCTGTACCGCCGCCTCGGCATCGTCCTCCATCACCGCCAACGCGCCCGCCACCATGCCCGCATGACAGACCTGGCCCCAGTTGTTCCGGGCGCGCGTCCAGCCGGCATGCTTCGTGTCCAGCGGCACACGCACGCCCTTCTCCAGGATCGCCGTTCGGATCGTCTGGCGCGTGGCAACATCCAGCTGGTCGAACAGCCAGTCGTAGCCAATGGCCAGGGCGAACGTCATCTCCGCCACATCCAAAAAGTGACTTGGATTCCAATCGGAAAACGCGGCGGCTGCGAGCATCTCGCGTCCCGCCCTGTCCGCGTATTTTCGATCTCCCGTCAGATGATGGGCCATCGCCAGCGTCATCACCCGTCGCACCACGCGTCGCGACTCGCCCAGCAGGCGGCGCCCCTGCATGATGCGTTCGACCGGCGGAACCGGCAGCATGGCATCCGCATCCCGCAGCACCGCCCGTGCAACCGGACGAAACGCAGACTCGCCTTCGGCCCGCTGACGCAACCGCTGGACATCGCCCGGTCCCATCAGCAATCGCGGCCGCCGCAGTTCCGTTCGTGCGACCAGTTCCCGCAAAGCCTGTTCCGTTACCTGGGGCGGATAGGGCGGAGTGTCATCTGCCGCGGGCGTTCGTCCCGCACCAACCATCCAGCTTGCCAAGACCGCCGCCACAGCAGTCAGCCTGATTCCCGCAGATGAAAAAGTTTGCCGGCTTTGCATTCGACTTGTCCTCGCATTCGTTTCTGGGTGGGTTGGAACGGGGGGCGTCTGTTCAGTCGCCAACATAACACGAGTTGGTCTCGAAGTCCACTTTGTGATCGTCTTGCGACATCGGGTTTCCAGCGGTTTTTTCTTGTCCGGTAGCCCTCCGGCATCATTACGGTGTAGAATCGCCGTTTGTGTCAAGGGACGGGCTCGATTCATCGAGCCGTACAAAACCTCGTTTGCCCCGATTTCTGGTCGTCGCTCATGATTCAGGAAAGCTCCACTGCCACCTCGATTGATTTGAAGACAGGGATTGTTCACGCCGACATATTCACGGAACACGATAGCGGATTTGGCCACCCGGAATCGCCGGCGCGTTATGTGGTGATTATCGATCACTTGCGGAACGCCGATTACGCGCATCGGCTGGAATGGCTTGCTCCGCGTCCGGCCAACCGGGAAGATCTGCTCCGTTGTCATTTGGGCGGTTACATCGACCTGGCTCGCCGGGACATCCAAGGCGGCGGTGCGTATCTGAGCACCGGGGACACTTCGATCGGTCCCCGCTCGTGGGACACATCCCTGATGGCGGCTGGCGGCGCGTGCGTAGCCGTCGACGTGGTGGTCCAGCGATCCGTCAAGAACGCTTTCTGTGTATTGCGGCCGCCCGGGCACCACGCCACGCCGGGCCGCGGCATGGGGTTCTGCGTCTTCAACAATACGGCCGTAGCCGCACGCTACGCGCAACAGTGTCACGGCATTGGCAAAGTCCTGGTCGCCGACTGGGACGTCCACCACGGCAACGGCACGCAGGACGCCTTTTACGAGGACGATTCCGTCTTCGTCTTCAGCACGCATCAATGGCCGTGGTATCCGGGCACGGGCGCGCGGGACGAGACGGGATACGGCCGTGGTTTGGGCACGACCATGAATCGTCCGTTTCCGGCGGGCTCGGGACGCAAGGAAGTCTTCGGCGCGTTTGCCGGCGAGTTGCTGGACGCCGCGCGGCGGTTCAAGCCCGAGCTGGTGCTGATCTCCGCCGGTTTCGATTCGCGGGACGGGGATCCCTTGGGCGGCTTTCATCTGGAAGACGAAGATTTCGCGGACCTGACGCGTCTGATGCTCGACTTGGCCGACGAGTGTGCCGAAGGCCGCTTGGTCTCGCTGCTCGAAGGCGGCTACGAGCTGCACGGTCTGGGCAGTTCGGCACGGGCGCACTGCGGGGCCCTGGCCAACCACGCCGCCGGCGACTGACGTTGGGCGTTTGCGTGGCAAATGGCCCCGGCTTGTCCGGGGGATCTTTACGCTTCCTGCTACACACCAGAACGCCGTCCGTCCCCCTCCCCGTTCGCTCGCGACGGCTTCGCCGCCGTGAGCGAACGGGGAAGAGATGGGAAACGCAGCCTTGGTGTAGTGGCGAACGTGAGGCTCCCCCGGACAAGCCGGGGGCATCCCATTCCGCCCGAGAACGGCTCAGTTCTGGTGCCCCGGTTTCAAACGCTGGTGTCAACGTGGTAGACTGTTGTCAAGACCGAACCGCACGAGCCTGGATCGGCTGCAGCGATGAAGGAGCACCCCAATGGCTGTACACGCTTGGACTCGGGTCGATGCCGGTACGTGTCATGCGTTTCACACGGCGTGGATTACGCATCTTAGCGAAACCCTGAATGGCGGCCTGCTGCCTCCCAGCTACTATGCGCTGCCGGAACAACACGGCGGTCGTCTGATCGCCGACGTGTTGACGCTGCAGGCCCCGCTGCCCGCGGTACCGGTCGCCTCGGCAAACGAAGGCGGCGTGGCGGTTGCGGAAGCTCCGCCGCGTGTGCGCCGCAAGCTGTCACCCTCCCCGACGGCCCGCGGCACCCGGCGGACGCTGGCCATTCGGCATGTCAGCGGACATCGCATCATTGCCCTGGTCGAAATCATCTCGCCCGCCAACAAAGACCGGGCAGCTCACGTCGCGGAATTTGCGGACAAGGCGGAGACGGCCCTCTGGCACGGGATTCATTTGCTGCTGGTGGACCTGTTTCCGCCGGGTCGGTACGATCCTCAGGGGATGCATGCGGCGATCTGGGAACGCTTCGACGACGAGCCCTATCTGCTTCCCACCGATGAAGTCCTGACGTTAGGTTCGTACGTCGCAGGCCCGGCTCCGGAAGCGTACCTGGAACATCTGGCCGTGGGTTCGCCGCTGGCCGAGATGCCGCTGTTCCTGACCCCGGACCGCTACATCAACGTGCCGTTGGAATCCACCTACTCGACCGCCTTTTGCGGCTTGCCCGCGTTCTGGCGCGATGTCTTGGAGGGACG
>Ga0351935_1248_pt1 | contig 9369 bp, 13 predicted proteins | sample TotcelT113001L11_FD_206849 | JGI IMG/M metagenome (GOLD analysis project Ga0351935, IMG submission 206849) | Enriched cells from coal bed in the Powder River Basin, Montana, United States - Total cells T11 rep2 HSBNCT.T11.300.1.L11 ... | reverse complement strand
TTCTTCTTGTCGCTCATTGTATCGGTTTTTTTCGTGAAGTTGTCGGTTACTTTTTGTAACAGATCTTCAAGGCGATTGAAGAAGTTTTCAGATATAGTTTTTTCTTTTTTTGCATCGCGAATAATATTATTAAAATCTTTGCGAATATTGCGTATAGCTATTTTGCAATCTTCAGCTTTTTTGCCAAGAATTTTTGCTAATTCTTCACGGCGTGAGCTGCTCATTTTAGGAAGTTGTATGCGGATGATGCCGCCATCGCTTTGTGGCTTGACGCCCAAGTCTGATGCCATGATAGCTTTTTCGATATCAGGGATAATTGAAGCATCCCATGGTTGAATCGTAATAAGATCCGATTCAGGTGTGCCGAGTGTGGCAACGCCTTTGAGTGTCATAGTTTGTCCGCCGTAGACGATGACGTTGATATCGTCTACCATCGAAACGTGTGCTCTTCCCGTTCTGATCTTAACAAGTTCGCCTTCAAAGTGCTTGATGGCCTTATCCATCTCGGCAGAGATAGCGGTTTCAAAAGTCTTTGTATCATTTTCAACGAGTACTAATTCTTTCATGACTTACTCCATGATTTTAGGTAAGAATGCTTCCAATTGGCTTATTGTGTGCAAGATCTATTAATGCATGTTCTTCAAAAATAGAAAAAACGCGTACAGGAATAGTGTGTTGTTCTGCTAGGGTACAAGCGACAGGGTCGATAAACCCAAGGCGCTGTTCGCGGGCTGTAGCATATGAAACGACTGCCAATTTTGTCGCAGCTGGGTCAGTTTTTGGGTCGGCAGTGTAAATACCATCAACTGACGTTGCTTTCCAGACTTCATACGCATCAATCTGCAGTGCCCGTATGAGTGCGTTGGTGTCAGTTGTTACAAACGGTAATCCGGTGCCACCAGCAAAAATAATTATTTTGCCTGCAGTGAATGCTTCTTTAAAAGCATCATGGGTTGGTTCAATACCAACCTGTGGACAGGTAAGTCCACTCATAATAACTGATGGTATACCCGCTTGTTCCAAAAGATCATGCAACAAAACGCCATTCATCATCGTAGCCAGCATGCCGATGGTATGCCCAGCGGTACTGCTGATGCCACGACCAGCGCTCTGTTCGTCACCGCGAAAGATGTTGCCGCCACCAACAACGATGCCAATGTTGAGCATAGGTGTCAGTTGTTTGAGTTGCTCAATAGTAGCGCGAAGCGTAGCGCTCTGCTCAGGTAAAAAGAGCTTGCCGGTGAGTTTAAGAATGACACATTCCATACGTTCCATGCAGTCCTCGTTTTTAAAAACTAGGCGCTAATTTCAAAACGGGAAAAACGTCTGATTTTGATGTTTTCGCCGGTTTTTGCAATGAGCTCTTGCAGCAACTCTTTAATGGTTTTTTGATCGTCTTTAACAAAGGTTTGCTCAAGCAGGCAAATATCGGTGTACATTTTTTGTACTTTGCCTTCAAGAATTTGATCAATAACTTTTGCTGGTTTACCTGAACCTGCAAGTTGTTCACGTAAAATTTCTTTTTCGTGTTCAAGGAACGTTGGATCAACTTGTGCTGGCTCAAGATACATTGGTTTCATAGCAGCAATATGCAAGCAGACATCAAGAAGAAGCTCTTATAGAACGCATCAAACAGAGCCCTGATTATCATGTGTACCGTAATCAGAGCGATTTTAAAATGCGTCTTAGTCAACTTGCCGAAAAACAAGCTTGTGAACTTATTTTACTCGACCAGATCGCTTACACAGAAAATATCAAAATCGTAGACGCCGATATCCGCTACTACCTTAACCTCACGAATCGGCCACGCATGAAAGATTTTATCTATTTTGATATTCCTATAACCAAAGTTGGCGGCCAAGAGACCCCTCTTTCAAATGAACTCTTAAAAACTGAATGTCTCAGAGAAAAAGCGCTCAACTACATTGTCTATTATTTAACGCGAGAATAACGAACCTCTTTTGCAGGAATTTCATCTATGAACAACGCTCCACACGCTGTGGTCATTATTGGTGCTGGCCCTGCAGGCCTCACTGCCGGTATATACACTGCCCGTGCCGGGCTTTCCCCTCTGCTTATCGCAGGCGATAACCCTGGCGGCCAACTCATGAAAACAACCTTTATCGAAAATTGGCCTGGTGAAAAGAGTGTCATAGGGCCAAAACTCATGATTAACATCATGGAGCATGCAAAAAGTTTAGGGTGTGCGATCAAAGAAGAATCGGTCGCTTCTGTCGACTTTTCAGCAAACCCCTTCACCATAACCACGAACAAAAACACAATAATAACAGCCCAGAGCGTTATTATTGCCACAGGAGCAAGTCCCAATCGTCTTGGTTGCCCAGGGGAGACCGAATTTTGGGGGCATGGCATCACCACCTGTGCAGTATGTGACGGTGCTTTTTACAAAGACAAACACGTCATCGTTATTGGTGGCGGCGACACAGCTATGGAAGACGCTTCTTTTTTAAAGAAATTCACCAACAAAATAACGATCATACAAAACAAGCCAACGTTATCTGCCTCCAAAGCCATGCAAGATCGTATACTTAACGACCCTGCCATCAAAATCATCTATAATAGCAGTGTAAGCATGTTTAAAGGCTCTGATAACCACCTAACTCACGCTGTTATTAAAAATAGAGAAACGGGCTCTGAACAAGAACTTCCCGTAGATGGTGCTTTTTTAGCTATAGGCATGCGCCCAAACAGCGCACTCTTTAAAGACTTTATAGAATGCGACGCCTGGGGTTATATTGTGCGCCACGACAACACAAAAACCTCGCGCGAGGGCATTTTTGTTGCGGGAGACGTTGCTGACTACACTTATCGCCAAGCTATTGTTGCCGCTGCAGATGGGTGCAAAGCCGCTCTTGATGCAGAACGTTACCTCCATGCAACGCAATTTCACGGCAAAAGTTGAAAAAAAGTGGAATTTTTCTATACTTAGTGCATATATCTAGACAAAATTCCTCCTATTTCAGTGACGTAACCAAGGATTATCATGTCAGTTACAGTATTTCGCAAAAGTAATAAAAAGCGCGTCAGAAAACACGGTTTCCGTGCTCGCATGGCAACTCGCCATGGTCGCAAAATTTTAAGCCGTCGTCGTGCTGTTGGACGCAAACGCGTTGCAGTTCGTGAGTACTAGGTTTTAGTATGGCGCGTGGTGCACAACGCATATCTCGCTTTACTCCACGTGAAGTACGCATAGTTTTTGCCCAGGGGAGAAGATATTCTTTCGATCCTGGGCTTACGTTTATTATTACCCCGCGCCTGGGTGATAAAGGGCGCATTCTCGTTATTACCCCCCGCAAACTCGGTAACGCTATTGAACGCAATACTTTGCGCAGGCGTTTAAAAGCTGCCTATTTTGAATTAAAACTTTACACACAAGGCTTTGATTGTCTGGTGCTTTCCCGCCGCAAAGCCGTACATCTACCCTACCAGCAACTTGCAGATCTTTTGCAACAAGCTTTTGTAAAACACCAACAAGCTACTTCTGTTTTATAAACTTAACTTGAAAAAATAATTATAAATTTTTCACACAAGAAAAAATTAAATCCCCCGATCGCCCTGAGTGCCCGACGTAGCCGAAGGCGAAGACGGGTGTATCGAAGGGTCATTCCGATTATTTTAGGAATTCCCCATGCTTGGTCGTTTTTTTATTTTCTGTATACGTACTATACGGCCAGCACTTGGCCCTTCTTCCTGTCGATTTTGCGTGAGCTGTACTGATTACGCGATAGAGCGCTTTCAGGTTGAGCCTTTTTACAAAGCATTTCCCAAAAGCGCCCTACGTGTTTTATTATGCATGCCCTTTACGCCGGCACGCTGGATTACCTGGTTTGAAAGCACGTATTAAAGTAATTTGCTTGCCATTTCACTCAATGGACTACGCTCACTTGTTTCAAGATAGACCGCACCAAAAAGCTCTTGTCCTTTAAACCGTTCATTTGCCAGTATCAAGCCGTTACTACTAAAATCCAAATACGGCGAGTCAATTTGATACGGGTCACCAGAAAGAACAATCTTACTACCCTCACCCACACGAGTAATCAACGTTTTAACCTCATGCGGCGTCAAATTCTGCACTTCGTCGATAAGAATAAATTGGAACGGAATCGAACGACCACGCATATAGGTAATCGCCTCAAGACTTAATTTGCCTGCTGCAACAAGATCTTCTACTGAGCCAATGCCGCCAGAACGCCCTTTGCTACGCGGCTGCTGTGATTGATGATGACCATGTTTTTTTTCTCTTCTGTTTGAATGACGCTCACCTTCAACTTCATCAAAGCGTCGTGCCGTACTGACCGCATGCGTAATAAGTTCCATGTTATCAAAAATTGGCATCATCCAGCTATGCAATTTTTCTTCAAGCGTACCAGGAAGATAGCCAATATCGCGTCCTAATGGTACAACGGGGCGAGAGACCAACATCTTTTTGTACGCGTCATCTACTAATACTTGGTGCAAACCAGCTAATAACGCTAAAAAGGTCTTACCCGTACCAGCAGGACCAAAAAGACTTATAAGCTGAACAGCAGGATCAAACAATAAATCCATAGCCATAAGCTGCTGATTGTTTCGTGGTGCAAGCGCCCACTGCAAACTTGGCGCTACAACGGGTTTAAAAACATCACCGCCCATGTAACGAAATACTTTAGCGTTGTAGGGATTATTTTGACTTTCAAGCAGCACAAACTCGTTACGACTAAATTCATAGTCTTTTGCATACTCAAGAAGCACGTGCGACATATCTTTTTTAAGTTCAATAGATGGCACCTGCAACTTAGTCCAGCCATGATAAAACTCATCTTGCGAGACATATTCGCTCAAATAGTCTTCACTCTTAAGCCCCAACGCATCCGCTTTGATACGAGCATTTAAATCTTTTGAAATAAAGACAACTTCATACCCTTTACGCATCACCGACATAGCGGTGAGCAAAATTTCATTATCTTTAGAACTTAAATGAAAAGGAAGATCTTCAGAAACAGCTGCATCCATAAAAAGCACGCTAATAATGCTTCCGTTCTCAATCTTTACCCCTTCGCGCAGCGAACCATGCTGACGCAAATCATCAAGCATACGCGTTGTTTCGCGCGCATTACGACCACGATCAGTTCCTTCTTTTTTAAAAGTATCGATCTCTTCCAGCACCATTGCAGGGATACCAACCGGCCTACCAGCAAACGCATAGAGCGCCTTCGGGTCATGAAGTAAAACGTTGGTATCTAAAACGTAAAACTTGTTGCTGCCAGTCGTCTCTTTTTCAGCCATAGGATGCCTTTCTCATTACTACCAGGTTTTATTCTCCTGCCTGCAGACTAGCACGAGAATAAAAATGGCTGCAACAACTTTTGGCCAATCGCCTATTTTTTTTGCCCATGAATGTTATACTCTCCTTTTGTTAACCTTTTTCATCCTATTACCGGTAGGAAATACCATGAATAAAAAGAATCCTGCGTTGGACAATCTTAGACACTCAGCTGCTCATCTTGCAGCACATGCAGTCACAGAACTTTTTCCAACTACGCAGCTCACTATCGGTCCGGTAACCGATGAAGGCTTTTTTTACGATTTCTTGCCAGAACGCAATTTCAAAGAAGAAGACTTACCTCTTATTGAAGAAAAAATGCGCGAGATTGCTGCCCGCAATTTACCGATTACCCATCGCGAAATCAGCAAAGCCGAAGCACGCAAACTCTTTAAAGATAATAAGTACAAGCTCGAACTCATCGACGGTATCGAAGGTGACACGGTTGGCCTTTCAGAACAGGGTAACTTCTTTGACCTGTGCAAAGGCGAACATGTTGCTTCAACAAGTGACATTAAGTATTTCAAACTTCTTACTATATCTGGTTCCTATTGGCGTGCTGATCGAGACAGTCAAGCTCTGCAACGCATTACCGGCACAGCCTTCTTAACCGAAAAAGACTTTGCCGATTACGAAAAAATGATCGAAGAAGCTAAGCTCTACGACCACCGTCGTTTGGGCAAACAGATGGATCTCTTTTCGTTTCATGATGAAGGCCCTGGCTTTGCATTCTTCCATCCCAAAGGCACGAGCATCATTGAAGTTATGAAAAATTATATTCATAAAGAACTCAAAAACGCTCAGTATAAACAGGTAATTACTCCGGTTCTTTTGAGCGATGAACTCTGGAAGCAATCAGGTCATTACGCCCACTACAAAGACAAGATGTATTTTTGCGAAGCAGATGGAAAAAGCTATGCCTTGCGCCCTATGAACTGCCCTTGCCACTGCTTGGTCTTCAAAAATAATCTTCGCTCATACCGCGAATTGCCATTGCGTTTGGCAGAGTTTGGTTTAGATCATCGTTTTGAACTTTCAGGTGTTATGCATGGCCTTTTACGTCTAAGAGCCTTTACCCAAGACGATGGACACATCTTCTGCATGCCAAGCCAAATTGAAGGCGAAATTATTGGTAATATCAAATTGGCTTTTGATCTTTTTAAAAAGTTTGGATTTGAGAAAACCGTCGTTGGCATCGCTACACGACCTGAAGACTCTATGGGCTCAGACGAGCTCTGGGAAATTGCAACGGATTCTCTTAAACGAGCATTAGAACGTGCTGATGTGCCGTATGAAATATATGAAGGCGAAGGTGCTTTTTATGGTCCAAAAATTGAAATACGCGTTGCTGACTCCATGAATCGCATGTGGCAATGCAGCACCGTACAGGTAGATTTTTGTATGCCAGAAAATTTTGATTTAACCTACATAGCAGCTAGTGGCAAACCTGAACGCCCTGTTATGATCCACCGTGCCATTTATGGTTCAATAGAACGCTTTTTAGGCGTACTTTTGGAACACTACAAAGGCAACTTACCTTTCTGGCTATCGCCAGTACAAGTCAGTATCTTAACCATTACCGATGATCAAAAAGAGTACGCCAAAGCCATTATGGCCTCGCTTGAGAAGCTCGATATTCGTGTTGAAATAGATGAAACCTCTGATCCTATTTCAGGCAAAATAAAACGTGCACAAACAGAACGTGTGCCATGGATGCTCGTACTTGGTAAACAAGAAGTAGCCAATAATACCGTCACCTTGCGTTACCGCGATGGAAAACAAGAACCAGGGCTGTCATTAGACGCCTTATTGACTAAAGCAGTAGAAGAAAACAAGTAACAACAAGTACATACGGGGAGCTTTTAAAGGCTCCCCGTTTTTTGTAGGAGCTGTTGTATGATCGAAAAAGATACACTCATCAAAGCCTGTATATCATCAACTATTTGTCTTGTTTTAGGTTTTCTTTGTGCTCTCGCACCAGCAAAATTTGCTCTTATGAAAAGTTTTTTTGCCTTCGCCTCGCTCATTTTTTTTGGCGCAAGCGCTCTTGCTCTACCTTCAATGCGCAAGTATCCCTTTTATTGGAGCATGTTTGCCGCATGGAGCGCGCTTCAAGCATTCATACTCTTTGCATGGGTTATACACTTTCCTTTTGTGACTACCATCGCCTGGGCAATCACGCCACTTACCTACACGATCATTGCCTGTCTTGTAGTTGCAGTCATTCATAAAGCCCCAACACTAACTCCTCGTCAACGTATGCTTATTATTATGAGTCTTTTTTTGGGCGGCATGTACCTTCTACTCGGCGACACCTCTGCCATGAAAAGCGTTATCGTCTATTTCATAGCCCTCATGATCTTTCCCGTCAATGCTTATGAACTTTTTCATGAACCTTCAGAGGCAGGTGCTCGCCTTGGGCACAAGGTAAATACCATGCTCTTAGGTAGTACACTCGCCTTTTATCTGCTTGATAGTATTGGCACGATTCTTCTTTCTGTCGATGGCTTGCGTTTTTCATCAATGTACCAGTTCTTTGAAGGTTCTCCGCAAATTCTCACGACAACGCTCGGCACCACGTATCCGCTTCTTGCTGCAACAATTGCCTATAGCGCAGTGTTTACAAGCCTTCTTATGCTTATTTATCTTGTATGGGCGGTGCTCCCGCGAGCCTGTAGCCCGCGACAATCGCATGAAGATATATTTTAACCCGACGTCGCTCTAACGAGCTTTGTCGTGGCAGGCCCGCCTACTGCTCTGATAAACATAACAGCGCATCAGGCACAACTCGTAATAACATCAACGTGTTAATCGAAACGCTTACGCATAAAATCTAAGATTATATAGGTGACGTGTTTATCGTGAACGCGTAACACCAATCTTTGGGCAGAGCTTTGCCAACGGACAGGTTGAACAGTGAGGCGACTGCGAAGTACACATATGTTGACCAAAAACTACAAGCAGATTATTCCATTCTGGCCAATATTTTTTTGGCAAAACTTTTTGCAACGCCTGCTCAGTCTCTTCTGGGGTTCGCGTAGCAATTAACCCAAGACGGTTTGAAATACGATGCACGTGCACATCAACGCAGAGTGCGGGAATACCGAACGCCTCGGCAAGTACCAAATTGGTCGTTTTTAAGCCAACACCAGGTAACGCCAAAAGCTCTTCTCGCGTAGAGGGCACCTTGCCACCATAATGTACAATAATTTCTCGAGCGACAGCCTTAAGTTGCTTGGCCTTTTGTCGATAAAAACCCGTTGAATAGACTCTCTTTTCAAGTTCCGCCAATGGCATAGCCGCCAAATCATTAAAATTTTTGACTGTTTGAAACAATGTAAGCGAAACCGGCAATGAAATACTATCTTTTGTACGCAAACTTAGCAGGCAACTAACCAGAATAAAGAAAGGGTCTCGCCCATGATGAGCGATGACCAAAGAAACGGCTGGACCATCAAAACCGCGAACGGTAGTGCGTAATCCAGCCACAATTTTAACAAGGTTTTTCATAACATCCTACTAAAAAAGCCCAAAGAAACAGGCTTTTTCCCATCTTTTCCCCTCAACAAACACCTTAAATCGTGCTAAGGTTAGGAACAGGGAAAGGGATCAACCTAAAGGGGGAGCATCCATTAACATAATGGCTATGCAAACAAAAACATTCACAATGACAATTGCTTGAGAGAAAATCTTATTAAACATACGTATTCCTAAATTTTTGACACCCTAAAATCAAAAATAAGTATAACGAGTAGGCAGAGTTATATCAATAAAAGACCGGAAACAACATGTTAGAGTTCTTAGGTACCGCAGCGCTTTTTTTTGAAAAAATAGTTGGCAGCTATCACGCTTTTTTATTTCTCATGCCTCTTACACTAAGTCTCAAACTTGGAATTATCTTTGTTCTCATAAAAAAAAGCTCACATACTGCAAGAAAAACGCTCCCAAAACAGCTTCTTTTTCTGATCATTACTATAATAGGCCTTATTTTTTCCGACATCGCTTGGTTTTTAAAAGCACTTCAAGAAATATACGGCTTACATTAT
>Ga0351935_1270_pt1 | contig 9454 bp, 7 predicted proteins | sample TotcelT113001L11_FD_206849 | JGI IMG/M metagenome (GOLD analysis project Ga0351935, IMG submission 206849) | Enriched cells from coal bed in the Powder River Basin, Montana, United States - Total cells T11 rep2 HSBNCT.T11.300.1.L11 ... | reverse complement strand
TAAGGGGGAGGAAAACCGCTTTGAAGAATCGAAACCCTCAGATCTGTACCAACTGCGTCATGGACACCAGCGATTCCAGAATCACTTTTGATGATAATGGTGTGTGTGACCACTGCAACGACTTTTATAGCAATGTGCAGCCCAACTGGCATACTGACGAGCGCGGCAAACAGCAGCTTGCAGCAGTCATCGCGAACATCAAAAAGGATGGAAAAAGCAGAGATTTTGATTGTATTCTCGGGATCAGTGGCGGGGTAGACAGTTCTTACATGTTACACTTGGCCGTCAAGGAGTTCGGCTTGCGTCCGCTCGTCTTTCACGTGGATGGCGGTTGGAATTCTGAACTGGCAGTTCACAACATCAATGTGCTCATTGATAAACTGGGATTAGACCTGTACACCGAAGTCATCAATTGGGAGGAGATGCGTGATTTCCAGTTGGCGTTCTTCAAATCAGGCGTACCACATATTGATATCCCCCAGGATCACGCCTTCATTGCAACCCTGTACAATTTCGCAGATAAATACAACATTAAATTCATTTTGAATGGGGGCAACATTTCCACCGAATGCGTGCGTAACCCCATGGAATGGCTATATTACGGTACAGATATGATCCAGATCCATGATATCATGCGACGATTCAGTACCGTGAAGATGAAGACGTATCCCTTTAGTTCAATACTCCGTCACAAATTCTACTTGCGTTATGTCAGGGGAGTAAAAGTTATCCGTCCCCTCAATTTTCGCCCCTACATTAAGGCTGATGCCATGAAGCTCTTAGAGCGAGAATATGGCTGGAAGCCTTATTCGCAAAAGCATTTTGAGTCGAGATTTACCAGGTTCTACGAAGGGTATTGGTTACCGGAACGGTTTGGATTCGACACTCGGCGAGTGCAATACTCGAGCCTGATCCTTACCGGTCAAATGACAAGGGATGAGGCATTGGAAAAACTTAGCAAACCAGCCTACGATCCCGAGACCATTCAGTATGAATTCAATTATATCGCTACCAAGCTGGGTATTACGTCGGAAGAGTTGAAGGGCTATTTCGACATGCCAAAAAAGTTCTACTGGGATTATAGAAACCAAGAAAGCCTTTTCAACCTAGGCGCGAAAATTCTCAAGAGTATCGGCGCAGAAAGATCAATCAAGCGATGATTTCCATAGTTGACTATGGCATCGGTAATGTGCAAGCCTTTGCGAATATCTACAGGCGGCTGAACATCCCGGTGCAGTTGGCCCAGACCGCCGAAGAACTGACCGGGGCGGAAAAGATCGTCCTGCCAGGCGTGGGCGCCTTCGATTGGGCCATGACCCGTCTGGAGGCATCCGGCATGCGCCCCTGCCTCGACGACTTGGTGATGAACCAACAATGCCCTGTTCTCGGCATCTGCGTTGGCATGCAGATGCTGGCCAAGCGAAGCGACGAAGGCGAACTAGCTGGCCTGGGCTGGATCGATGCCGAAGTAAAGCGCTTTGACGAGTCCAGTTTTACACAGAAGACCAGATTGCCACACATGGGCTGGAACCATGCATTGCCAGTAGAAACCGATACCCTATTCAAGGGGCTGGAATCACCCCGCTTCTATTTCCTGCATTCCTACTACTTCGCACCTGCCAGCCCGGCAAACGTGCTGGCGAAAACCGATTACAACGGCTCCTTTGCCTCAGCGGTACGAGCCAAGCAAATCTTCGGCGTTCAGTTTCACCCCGAAAAGAGTCACCAGTGGGGTGTGCAACTTTTGAAAAATTTCGCTGAGTTATCATAAGATGCTCTATCCACGTATCATCCCATGCTTGTTGGTGCAAAACGGTGGACTGGTCAAAACCGTGCGATTCGGGCAACCTAAATATGTGGGCGACCCCATCAATGCCGTACGGATATTCAACGAAAAAGAAGTCGACGAACTGATCGTTGCCGATATTGACGCCACAGCCCAAGATCGAGAGCCTAACTACTCCCTGATTGCCAACCTGGCGGTGGAGTGCCGAATGCCGCTGTGTTATGCTGGAGGCGTGAGGACGCCTGAACAGGTGGAGCGTATCATCAGCCTGGGCGTAGAGAAGGTTGCCATTAGCAGGGCGGCAATTCAGACCCCAGAATTGATCACAGAGGCATCTAGGCGCGTGGGTAGCCAAAGTATTGTGGTAGTGTTGGACGTGAAGAAAACAGGGCTACTGCGGCGCTACGAGTTGTTCACCCACAACGGCAGCCGCGCCACCGGACTACATCCTGCCGCGTTTGCCAAGCAGGCGGAGGCACTAGGAGCAGGAGAAATCCTTGTCAATTCCATTGACCATGATGGTGAGATGAAGGGCTACGATCTGGAGTTGATTGAACAGATCCGAAATGCCGTGAGCCTGCCTATCTCAGCCCTTGGCGGGGCGGGCAGCTTAACAGACATCGAGGGTTTAATTCGTCATCATGGGATTATTGGCGCTGCAGCAGGCAGTCTTTTCGTATTTAAGGGAAAGTACCGGGCTGTGTTGATCAATTATCCAAATCGTAGCGAGAAGGACGCGATCTGTTCCAGCGTGATTGATGTTTGATGAAACAGGTCGGCCAAATAAAGGTGCTCCCTGATGCAACAAATCATCCAAAACCTCAAAACCGGCGCGACCGAACTGTTGGAAACGCCAGTTCCAACCTGTGCTTCTGGACAACTCCTCATCGCCACCCGCCGCACCCTCATCTCCGCGGGCACCGAACGCATGTTAGTCGAGTTCGGTCAGGCGAATCTGTTGGCCAAGGCGCGTTCCCAGCCGGAGAAGGTGCGCCAGGTCTTGGACAAGATCAAGACCGATGGCCTCCTGCCGACGCTAGAGACCGTCTTCGCCCGCCTGGATCAACCGCTGCCGTTGGGCTATTGCAACGCCGGCGTTGTCCTGGAAGTCGGCCAGGGTGTGACTGGTTTTTCCGCCGGCGATCGGGTCGTCTCCAATGGCCCGCACGCCGAGATCGTCTGCGTGCCGCAGAACCTCTGCGCCCGCATCCCGGATGGCGTCAGCGACGAGGAGGCCGCCTTCACCGTGTTGGCGGCCGTCGGCTTGCAGGGCATTCGCCTGGCAAATCCCACCATCGGCGAAGCGGTGGTCGTCACCGGCCTGGGGCTGCTGGGTCTGATGACCGTGCAGATGCTGATCGCCAACGGCTGTCGCGTCTTGGGCATTGACTTCGACTCCCACAAATGCGCGCTGGCCCGCCAGTTCGGCGCGGAGACTGTGGACCTCAGCGCAGGCGCCGATCCGGTGGCCGCGGGGATGGGCTTTTCGCACGGCCGCGGGGTGGATGCGGTGCTGATCACCGCTTCGACCAAAAGCAGCGAACCGGTGCATCAGGCCGCGCAGATGTGTCGCAAGCGCGGCCGCATCGTGCTGGTGGGCGTCACCGGGCTGGAGCTAAACCGGGCGGACTTTTACGAAAAAGAGTTGACCTTTCAGGTCTCCTGCTCCTATGGGCCGGGCCGCTATGATGAGAATTATGAGCAGCGAGGGCAAGATTATCCCTTTGGCTTCGTGCGCTGGACGGAACAACGCAATTTCGAAGCTGTACTGGAGTTGATGGCCGGCAAGAAGCTGGACGTCATACCCTTGATCTCGCGCCGCGCGCCCCTCGATCAGGCGCCGGAAGTTTATCAGCAGGTCGTGTCAGACCGGTCGCTGTTGGGCGTCGTGTTGACCTACGGGGAGAACGGCGTGGACATGCGGCGGACGATCGTGAGCGGGGGTCAGGCGGCAGGGGTCAGGGGTCAGGCGGCAGGGGTCAGGGGTCAGGCATCAGGCGTCAGGCGTCAGGCGCAACCCACGATTGGGGTCGTCGGTGCGGGGAATTTTGCGTCGCTGGTTCTGTTTCCGGCGCTGGTCAAGACGGGGGCACGTTTGAAAACGGTCGCCAGCGCAGGAGATCCGGGCGCAGCGCTGGCGGCCCGTAAATTTGGCTTCGCCCAGGCCACATCCGACTATCGCACGATCATAGACGATCCCGAGATTAACACCGTTTTCATTGCCACCCGCCATAACAGCCACGCCGGCATGGTCGTCGAGGCGCTGCGCGCCGGCAAGCATGTTTTCGTCGAGAAGCCGCTGGCGTTGAATCGCGGGCAACTGGCGGAAGTGCGGGCCGCCTACGAAGGGAGCGCCGGCAGCCACCTGATGGTCGGGTTCAACCGCCGGTTCTCGCATCTGACACACAAGATGCATGATCTGCTGGCCGGCCGTGCCCAACCGCTCACGCTGATCTACACCGTCAACGCCGGTTTCATCCCGGCCGATCACTGGACGCAGGACCTCGAAGCAGGCGGCGGACGGATCATTGGTGAGGGATGCCATTTCATTGACCTCTTGCGCTACCTGGTCGGCGCGCCCATCACCGGCCTGGCGGCGCGCATGATGGGCGAGGCGCGGGGGGTGACGATCCGCCAAGACAAGATGACCATTGTGCTGGAGTTCGCCGACGGCTCACTGGGCACGGTGCATTACTTCGCCAACGGCAGCAAACGCTTTCCCAAGGAGCGGGTGGAAGTCTTCAGCGAGGGGCGGGTGTTGACGCTGGACAATTTCCAGGCGCTGACCGGCTACGGCTGGCCGGGCCTGGGGCGGGCCCGGCTCTGGCGCCAGGACAAGGGGCACGCGGCCGAGATCGCGGCCTTTGTCGAGCGCATCGCACGCGGCGGCGAACCGCTGATCCCCTTTGCGGAGCTGGAAGAAGTGACGCTTGCTTCTTTTGCGGCAGTAGAACGCGCTGGCCAGGGCGGCCAGTCTTTGGAGCTTTCGTCATGACTATCCATGTCCTTCACGTCGTCGGCGCGCGGCCCAACTTCATGAAGGTCGCGCCGGTGATGGCCGCGTTGGCGCAATACGCTGATGCAAGACAGACGCTTGTGCATACGGGCCAGCATTACGACGTCAACATGTCGGACGTCTTCTTCCAGCAACTCGGCATCCCTGCGCCGGATGTGAACCTGGAGGTCGGCTCCGGCAGCCATGCCCAGCAGACCGCGCAGGTGATGAGCCGATTCGAGCTGGTCGTCATTGAGCGTGAGCCTGATATTGTCCTGGTCTACGGCGACATCAACTCCACCGTTGCCGCAGCTCTAGTAAGCGCAAAACTAGGGATACGCGTCGGCCATGTGGAGGCTGGGTTGCGATCAGGCGACCGCACCATGCCCGAAGAGATCAACCGCTTGGTCACAGATCAGCTCGCAGATATTCTGTTCACTCCTTCGGAAGACGGCAACGCAAACCTGGCGCGCGAGGGGATTCTACCGGAGAAGGTTCATCTGGTCGGCAACGTGATGATTGACACGCTGGTTCGCCTGTTGCCCGCCGCTCTGCAACACTGGCAGGCTGGCAGATTCGAGGTTCAAGGGTTAGAAGTCGAACCCAACAAGTATGTCTTGACGACTTTGCATCGGCCCTCCAACGTGGACGATCCGGCGGTGCTGGAGCAGATCCTCACTGTGCTGTCGGACATCGGCCAACAACTCCCTGTGATCTTCCCGATCCACCCGCGCACCCGCCAGCGGCTCCAAAGTACGCACTACGCAATATCGCGAAGCATCCCTTTGGGACGCAATACGTCCCTCCGCCTGCTCGAACCGCTTAGCTATCTCGATTTCCTGGCCCTCCAACGCCACGCGGCCCTGGTCATCACCGATTCGGGCGGCATCCAGGAAGAAACCAGCTACCTGGGCATTCCCTGCCTGACGCTGCGCACCAACACCGAACGCCCGGTCACCGTGGAGATGGGTACCAACACGCTGGTCGGCAATGACCTCGACCTGCTGCGCACGCGCTTTCATGCCATTCTGGATGGTGACCGCAGTTGGGATCGTCGCCCGCCCGGCGGCATACCATTGTGGGACGGACACGCCGCGGAACGGATCGCTGCGGTGCTGGCTGGCATGGCCGGATAGGCAGTATTCCGCGAGACAACATGGATCCTTTGCTATTGTTCAACACCGTGCGACACCTGAAACCTGTGCAGGTAGTCAACCGGTTCTATCGGTCAGTTCAGAAACCCAGGTTGCATCTTCCATCTGATGCAACCTGGGAACTACGCCAGCCAGGAACTCCCGTTCCCGTTGCTTCACCGTCAGCGGAATGGTCGGATGGTGAAGTGTTCGATCTTCTTCACAGTAAAATACGGCTGAGCGGCCAGGATCGGTGGCGACCTGTTAGCGCAACCCGGTTGTGGCAATACCATCTGCATTACTTCTCCTATTTTGAGAGTCTGTCGGTTCGCCGGGCGTTGGCGCTGCTGTTGGATTGGGTTGATCTGAATCCGCCCGGTGTGTCTCCTGGGTGGGAGCCGTATCCCATCAGCCTGCGGCTTCGAGCATGGATTGAGTGGTTGGCAGCGCACTACACCGACATAGAGCAGCATATTCGCGCCAAGCTGCTCCACAGCGTTGCACAGCAGGCCGAATGGCTGGCGCAGACCGTCGAACTGCATCTTAAGGGCAATCATCTTTTGGAAAACGCAATCAGCCTGACCTGGGTTGGCTTGCGGGTCAGGGGGCCACATGCAGATCGTTGGTTCGGATCGGGATGGAAGCTTTTGCAAGATGAGGTGACCAGCCAGATCCTGTCCGATGGTATGCACGAGGAGCGCAGCCCTGCCTATCATGCGGCCATGACGCATGCCTTGCTGCGTCTCGCTTATCTGGCGCGTATTATCGGCGGAGATCGGGGAGAGGCAGTTGCTGCGCTCTGCGACTCGGTGACAGGCCGAATGCTGCAGGCGCTCTCTCTGCTTTCCCATCCAGACGGCTGTGTTGCACTGCTCAACGATGCCGGCCTCGACTGGGCGCCGACCTATCAGGCTCTGGCAAAGTACGCTCAAAAAGACGGCGGGGCAAACGCCTCTGGCATCTGGGGGCTGCCGCAGTCCGGTTATTATGGATGGAGGGATGAGGATGCATATCTGATCTTCGATGCGGGAGCGATTGGCCCCGACCATCAGCCCGGCCATGGTCACGCCGACGCACTGTCGTTCGAGTTCAGTTTGCGCGGAGAGCGCATTATCACAGATACAGGGGTGTTCACCTACGAGCCGGGCAGCATTCGCCAGCGGGATCGAGGAACCGCAGCGCACAACACGATTCAGGTCAACCATGGCGAGCAATGTGAATTGTGGGGGGCATTCCGCTGCGGTCGCAGACCACACGTGGAGGGAAAAGCGGACGTTCACACCGACAGCACAACTATCGGGCTGCTGTCAGGCGCCGCCCAGGTGCATACAGCCAGCGCAGGCCGCTATCGTCATCAACGCAGCATTCAGGTTGGCAAGCAGAGCCTCACCTTCACGGATCACGTTGTATGTCAAAACGAAAGTGATTTGACGCTGCGGCTTCACCTGGCGCCGGGCGTGGAGGCCAGGCTGCAAAACAGTGAGGGCACAGTTATCTTGTTGACTCCAACCAGGTCAACCATCAAAATCTACTTGAAAAATGCTGATTGCGATGTTGTCAATAGCCCATATCACCCAACTTTTGGCGCCGAGCACTCCAGGCTTTGTCTTGAAATACAGATGGGGCGTCATAAGACATCTGTACTCGAATGGAGTCTCTCTTGGGAGTCGTAATCATCTGCAAATCATTGTCATCGTCGTTGGTTGACTGAGGCTGTGCCGTTGTTGAGGTACGACATGAATAGCGTTCAACAGACCACCTCCATATGAAACTATGAAACGTATTCTTTTCTTGACCTTTTATTACCGTCCAGACCTATCAGCGGGTTCGTTTCGTGCAACTGAATTGGCAAAATCCCTGGCTGCTATCGGAGCAGGACAGGTTGAGGTTGACGTACTGACGACGTTGCCCAATCGCTATGCCAGCTTTTCCGTAGATGTCCCTACGCACGAAGAGACTCTGAATCTAAGGATTCAGCGATTTGCCGTTCCAAGACATCGCAGTGGCATGCTGGATCAATCAAAATCTTTTGTCACTTACGCTGCGCATATCTTCCAAACAGTTAGCCGACGCCGTTACGATCTCGTTTTTGCCACTTCCTCTAGATTGATGACTGCAGTTCTGGCGGCAGCCGTTTCTCAGCGACTCAGTGCGCCACTATATCTCGACATACGAGATATATTCACTGAAACCATGGAGTATCTCTTAGAAGATAGCCCTTACAAGTCTGGCTTGAAACTATTCAAAGTACTGGAAGCGTATGCTGTCAAGCGGGCAGAGCGGGTAAATCTAGTCTCAGAAGCATTTAGGGAGTATTTTGCACATATCGATCCAACCAAGCAATATCGAGTATACACCAATGGGATCGATGACGAATTTCTGTCTGTGTCTTTCGAGAATCACCATCAGAATCCACGCCCACAGATTGCACCCGATATCGCGTCTTAATCGGCGGTAGGGCCTGGCGCAGTTGAGCCAGGATGGTGGGGAGATCAGTATCCATAAAACTCTCGCACCTTCTGACAGACGTAAGTCACGTCATCTTCCGTCAAAGCCCGGTTCATGGGCAGCATCAGGCAGCGGGTGAACATCTTCTCGACGAACGGCAGGCTCACCTTGAACCCTAATCTCTCGAACTGATGGACCGCCTTGCCGCCCCACTGGATCAGCGTGCCGACGCCGTGCTCCTTGAGGTAGGCCTTGAGATCGTCGCGGCGCTCGGCCTCGATCTCGTAGTTCTGGTATACGTCGAAGTGATCAGGGTCCCCATCTGGGCCGGGCGGCAGGACCAGTTCTCGCAGATCCCCGAGCAGTTACCGATACTGCGCGGCGACCGCGCGGCGGTGGCTGACTTCATCGCTGTAGCGCGCCAGCTTGTAGTCCAGGATGGCCGCCTGCAGGTTGTCGAGCCGGGAATTCATGCCCCACATCCCCACCTCGCCATCTTCATCGCGGCCGTGGTCGTGCAGCATGAGCATCTTGTGATAAACCGCAGCGTCGTTGGTGAGCACTGCGCCGCCATCGCCCAGACAGCCCAAATTCTTGGCCGGGTAGAAGCTGATCGCGCTGGCAATGCCGAACGTGCCGGCCTGGCGGCCCTTGAACTGCGACCCCAAGCCCTGGGCCGCGTCTTCCACGATCACCAGGCCGTGTTGATCGGCAATCGCCTGGAGCGCGTCCATATCGCACGTCCGGCCGTTCAGTTGCGTGGGCATGATCGCCCTGGTGCGGCGTGTGACAGCCGCCGCGACCGCGGCCGGATCAATCATGTGATCCGGCCCGCATTCCACCGGCACCGGTGTGCCGCCCGCGAAGTGGATGGCGGCCGCAGTCGCCAGCATCGTGTGCGAGCAGAAGATCACCTCGTCGCCCGGGGCGATCTTCGCGGCGCGCCGCGCAATGTGGAGGCCATCGGTAACATTCGCGGCGCCGATCATCTGATGCGCTCGCTCCATAGGACGACCTCCGTCACATTGCTACGCACTCGATCCGTTCCATCATCTCATCCCATTATAACCCACCTGGCCCAGCCGATCAATC
>Ga0351935_1212_pt3 | contig 9577 bp, 9 predicted proteins | sample TotcelT113001L11_FD_206849 | JGI IMG/M metagenome (GOLD analysis project Ga0351935, IMG submission 206849) | Enriched cells from coal bed in the Powder River Basin, Montana, United States - Total cells T11 rep2 HSBNCT.T11.300.1.L11 ... | reverse complement strand
AAATACGTCCGGGCCGTCTCGCCCTCGATACCGCGGGCCACGGCCAGGTCGCTGACACTCGGCAACTGCTGGACGACCGCCGCCATATGATCGGCCGCCCGCCGCAACGCGGCGGTCCGGGCTTCGTCCTCCCGGTCCCGCGCCGCCCGCAACAGCACGGCCCGCGCGTTCTGGATCTTGGCCGCGATCATCGGCCGCGCCAACCGCAGACAGGCCGCCGGATCATCCGCCAGGCGGTATTGCTGGCGGCGGAGCAGCACATTGCCGTGCATCGGTCCGACGATCCGCGCCAGGAACCGGCCCTGCTCGCTCAGGAAGGAAACCTGCAGATCGTGCTCCTGGCAAGCGGCGTAGACGCCCGAACTGAGGCTGACGCGGCCAAAGCAGACCACGCCCTCCAAATGATGCAGCGGCACCGTCAGCTTGACCGCACCGTCGACCTTTACCTGTAAGGTGGCATGGTCGCGGCGCAGATAAGCGCCTTGGGTCGTGATGTACAGCGTGTTGGCAAAGGACTGCATGGTGGTTCATCCATCGGGAAAAGTGCGGAGCGAACGAGGAGCAGCCAGCAAGGGAGAATACCGTCAGCTGCCACATCGGACGCTGCAACTCGTTCATTCTTCATTCTCTCCGCGCGCCTGATAAAGCTCGCGTTGATAGGCCCGCAGCCTCGATTGGTCCGGCAGCAGTTCGGGCAGGCAGAATTCGTGGAGCGAGCAGCCGCGGCAGCGGGGCCGCAGCACGGGTGGCGGTGTGAGGCCGCTGGCGACCAGTTCGTGCAGTCGCCGCGCGGCGTGTTCCGTTTTCGCTCGCAGTTCAGGCGTAAAGGCGACGTCCCGCCGCCGTTTGGATTTGACGTGAAACACAGCCCCGCCGGGCACATGGATACCGAGCATTTCTTCCAGGCACAGGGCCTGGGCGCACAATTGCACGTCGTCGTTATCCCACTTCCGCCGCCGGCCGCGCTTGTACTCGACCGGGTACGGTACTTCGCCCCCATCCACGCCTCGGCGAAACTCGACGACATCCGCCTTGCCGACCAATCGCAATCGTGCGCAGCGCAGCAGCACCGCGCGGGCCACGCGCCCCTCGGGCGTATGCTCCAGCTTGCCCGAGTCCGCCCGCTGATGCTGCAACGTGCCCTCGAGCGTCGCGACGTTGTCCTCCCAAATCTGCTCGATGCGATGCAGCGCGCACCGCCGCTCGCAGAACAACAGATCGTTCAAGGCCGCAATGGGCTGGAAATCATCGTCGTCGGGCGACGTCGGAAGGGCTGTCGCAGGTTGCATGTGCGGTGCTCCGTGGCGGGGGGGAAAGAGGGTGGGAACGGTTATCGGTCCCATGCTTCTTTCTCCTCCCGCAAATACTGCTCGCATTCCTCTCACGTCGGAAAGGTTCGCGGCCCGAGACCCAGACGGTCCAAGAATGCGACGATCCACTGTTCTGTCACGGCACAAGCCGCGCGGGGCAGGACGATCACGTCGAACATCTCGCCCGCCGCTAACGCTGGTACGACGATCGCGACGCGATGGCCAGGCCTCACGCAGGTTTGCTTTCGGATCACGAACATCGTGGAACATCCATTAGGAACGGCTCCAGGCCGAAAGATCCGCTGGTTACTGCGGGACAACGCGACGATGGAGACGCACGCCCGGAAGGACGATTTCCCCGGACTCGGTTGTGGTCCAAGCATCGCGGACCGGGGCATAGTCTTCAAAGGATTCCGGGAACTCTTTGCCGTCTGCGAGTTTCAGTTTCTGCAGGACTCCGGCAAACAACTGGTGTGCGTGGGCGCAGCCCAACTTGGCTTCGCGAGCGTTCTGAACGGCGTTCTCGGGGCCCTGCGTGCCCACGTGTTCAAAGTCATAAATCGCTCGAACGTTCATCTCGGCCCGAGCGGCGGATTGGTCATGCGTAAACATATGTTCCAAGGCTTCGAAGAACAGTCGCAAGTCCTCGTCGTCAAACCCTGTTCGTTCGGCAAAGACGGGGGAGATATACGCCTTGGCCACATACAGCGCGTACGGCACGATGTGCTTGTTGCCCATCGTACGTTCTTTCTTTTCGTCTTCCGGCTTGGTGACGGCGCAACGTGTGATCGAGATCTCCAACGGCGCGATGACATCGACGGACCGACCGAACGTAAATTGCACGGGGCCACGCACCTGACCGTATGCTGAGCCTTTGAGCACATCGTCGCCCGTGGAGAGCACGCCGCCGAAGGTGCGCACGTCGTAGAACTCGCGGCACAGCCATTTCATTGCGGCCTCTGCCTTCTGCTTGTCCGTGGCCTTTCCCAAGGATTCGGCCCCCTTGGCAATGCCTTCCTTGATCTTGTCATTCAGGATGTTGCCTTGCTGAACGAGGATGCTGAACCCGTTGGTGTCATCTGCGTTGCGGGTCGGGGGAAACTGGGTGATGAAGTTTCGGACCTTGCGTTTCAGGCACACGTCAGAAACAAGTCCCTTGTTGGTCGTGGGGTCGATGCGAGGCAGATTGCCGGCATCGGGGTCGCCGTTCGGATTCCCATTGGTAACGTCGAACAGAATCAGGATGTCATGGCGGTTGGTAATGGCTGTCATGAAATGGTGCCTTTCTGGAGAGTGGTGACGGCTGTGCCGATACAGGGTTTTAGGACGGATGGAAAACAACAAATGAACCGCGAACAACGGCGCATCGCCCCGTTAGCCGTTCGAGTTTTCGTTGCTGCGAAAGCGATTGACGGCATCGAGCAGTTCGGCGGTGCGAAATTGCTCGGCCAATTCGCGGGCTTGGGCGAGTAAAGCGTCTTGCTGAGCGGAATCGTTCTTGATGTCGCGTGCCCTCTTGAGCAGGCTATAGACGCCAAATGACGCCGAGTTGAAGGCCCGCTGCTGGTAGAACCCCAGCGCGAAGCGACCTTGCTCCTCGAGACTCAACACGCGTGGAAACCGAGGTGGCTGGCCTGGTCCCTTTGGCTCGAACTTGACGAGGATCTCGCCGATGCGCCGGTCGATGGCTGCCGCGGCAGTCTCATGATCGCGGCGGACTTTGGACAGATGGTGTCGTGCCAGCCGTGCCAGGATCGGAAAGGCCGCAGCAGGCGCCGACGATGCCGTGCCATAGTACCGCTCGACGACGCCGGCGCTCTTTTTGTCACCTTCGTGGTACTTGTCCTGCAACATTTCAAATACGGCCAGCAAGCGGCCCAGGTTGTAGGCAGGGTCGGCCGTTTCGGCTAATTCGTAGCTTGGCATGAATCCAGTCTCCTTTCGTGACGGGGTATGGTTCTGAGAACAGGCTGTCCGGCGGCTGCGCTCGAGCCGCGTGAGAATGAGTTTGATCAGTGCGAACCGGGACGAGTTAAAGGGATAGGTCCGCTTCTTGGCGTCGGAATCGTCGTTCTTGATAAGGGCAGACTGAAACTCGTCCAGGATTGGCTTGAGGAACGTGACCGGCGGGGCGGTGCCCTCCAGGGCGGCGCGGTACAACTGGACGATACGTTCGGAAACAAGCTTGTCGTCCTTCTGCTCTTTCGACCGTCGTAGCGAGACTCGCGCCAAGTTGCCGATGGCCAAGGGCCAGGCGGCAGGTTCGGTGGCTTGGTTCGCCTTGGCCCTTTTCTGTTTCATTTCTGCGGTGACGGCGATCACGGGGACGATCTCCAAATCCGCCCACCACTGCGCAAAGTGCTGAATGGCTTCGTCCAACGTCTCGTCGATCCAATGTTGGACGACGACGCGGCCCGCGTTCCCGCTGAGCGCGACAGTGTACAACCGGTCGCGTTTAAGCACCTCGCGTTCGACGCCTGCAAGCGGCGCAGAGAGAAACTCGCGAACCTGCTCCGGGTGCGCTTTGGAGATCAGCAAGTTGAACTGCCTAGCCGCTTGGGGTACAGTCTTGGCCCAGAAGCAAATGCTCAGCGGTCCAAGGTTGAGATGGGTGTCTTCGTTGGCCAGTAGTTCGTTGAGGGCCAGCGCGTATGACGCGGCAGCATTCTCGGAGATGGGTGCGTTCTGGCCCATTTCGAAGCCATACGAAGAAAACGCTCTGGATTCCTTGGCAAAGGAAACGACGTAGCCCCCGGACGACAGCCCCGGGACGCCCAGAATCTTCGGCTTGTGCGAGCGGGCCACGGGCAGGCCCGTCTGGCCGGTGACCAGGCACAGCGTTGCGGCGGCAGGCTGTGTCGGCATTGACTGTCGAGTTTGACCCTCCTTCTCGTCTTCTCCATCGACCTGGAACGATAGGCGACGAAACATGTCGAACCAGTACGTTCGCAGGGGATCCGCTTCGTCGTCGAGCGTCAGTGGCACACCATCGACACTGAATCCAAGCGTCGCTGACTTCAACAGGAGCAAGTCTTCGGCCCCTGGACCAAAGCGTCCGGCGAATTCGGGCTTTCCTTTCTTGTTCAGCCGCATGGCCAGGAATGGCAGGTCCCCTCCGACCCGATCTTCACACTCCGTCAGGTATTTTGATTTGAAAGCTAATAGTGCGGCCAAACGTGGATCGCCGGTCGTCGCATGGGCGTCTTGCACTTGGCACCAAAAGTGCTGAAACGCCTTGGCAGGGTTCTTTTCCTTGCGCGGAGCCCTGTCGGGATCCGCGAACACAGGCTCGCCCGTCGCTTTATCCCGGCCAAGCAGCGGAATCGTGCTTTCGGCGAGAAAGTACGCCTTGCCACCGTTGTTCTCGCCCGGAAACCGAGGCAACAGCCGTTCCAGTCCCGGCCGTTCCTTGCCCTTCGCGTCAGCCTGGGACAAGACGATCAGGTGGGGCATCCGCAATTCGCCGTCGCGGCTCAACGGGATAAGGGCGTGTAGGGTGCGGCGTTGGAGCGGCAATTCATCCAGGAGTCGCTTCGACTTGGCCAGTTCGTGTAACGCGGAGAGCAACATCACCCCACCTCCTTGGCCTTGGGCCGGACCAGTTCCACGCGATCAGGATGGCAATCGAGTACGGCGTCTTTGACCTTCGCCTTGAAGAATACGGCGCCAGGCTTAACGTGTCGTTGATCATTGGTTGCGGCTTGGCGGAGCGGATGGTCGAAGACGTCATACAACATCAGGCCCAGGTCTTCCTCGGGCCAGTTCTTATCGAGTTGCACCCTTGCCGTTTCTTCGACCCAATCAAAGTCGGCCGCGAATTCGCGGCACCCCAGTGCCGGCCGATGGAAGCATTTTCCCTTGGCCGCCCGACGGCGGATTTCGCCGACGTACTTGGCGATCGTATCGCGGGGCGGTTCCGCACGGTTGGTTAGCCTCACTTCGGCAGTGACCATGTATTCGACATCCGCCAACGCCAGCATATTGCGTTGTGCGGCGTCCTCCGCTCCGCCACCGGCGGCAATGAACTTGACAGGGGTCTTACCGAGCATCCACGACCGAGCCTGGTCGATACCGATGACGCTGGTCACTTCGTTCCGCCGGAAACTGAACCAGCGTCCGCGTTTGACAACCGCGATACGATCGATGACGTAGCACATCTGCGGCTCCCAGAAGACGGCCTCCAACACGCCGCGCGCTGCCGACGGCGTCATCAGCGGATAGCTAACCCGCTCGACTTTCATCTCGGGCCGCGTGAAGCAAGCGTAGTCCCCCCAGATGCGGAGGGTGATGCAATTGGCTCTGCCGATATCCATGTTCAGTCTCCGAAGGTGATGTTTCCGGGGTTTACGTCCGTCAGGTAGATGCCGTATGATTCAAGTTCTTTCAGGATGAAATGTACGTCGGGCCAGTGCTCGCCGAATTGTCGACGTTTGTCTGCTCGCCAGCGGCGCAGGACGTAATTTGGGTAGTCTGGAGGGCGATCCAGATAGGCCCCGCCAAAATCAAGCAGAAAGGGACGACGGACGATGGTCATCTCAATTGTCAGGAGTTCGTCGTCGTGGTCGATAAACTGCGGTACGTGGTGCCCCAAAACGATGGTAACATCATGGTAACGCAAACGGTGGTAGGCGTCGCGCTCACGGCGGTATCCCGACACGCGATGATGGAACTTTACCGCCAGTGGATTGCCTTCAGCTGGCCGCGCCGTAAGATATACGCTGCCCTGGATTCCACCTCCAAGGCATCTCAGGCACCGTCGTCCCGTGGCCGCCTCGTACAGAACCATGCGCTGCTCCAACGTGTAGGATGAATCTTCCATGTCGCAGATGATGCTATCTTCGCCATATTCAGCGGACGTGCAACTTCGCCTAATCACCGATAATGCAACAGTTCGGTTGGGGCAGGTGGGCCCCGACTTTGCCATCGTCCAGGACGGAGCGACGGTAAAACCTGGCAAGGGCGTACTCGAAATCTTGGTCGATGGGGAACGGTTTGCATGGAACGTTTTTTTGCCCGATGGCTTGGGAAGCGACTCAAAAGAGTTTCGGTTTGACATAACAAGTGATTAGCAAATATACTGCCATTGCGAAGTTCGGTCAACCGGGTTGTCGTGTTCGACTGGATTTTTTCGTGGCCAAACGGTATTTCTGCGATCTCATAGGAGTCCTCGAATCAATCGTGATGGCTCGAAGCATTCTTCCTGAATGGCCGGAATTAATTGCGGGAAAATCTTATTTGAGCCGTGGGGCAGAATCTGATGCCTGCGGCTGCGGATTGAAACAATCAATTGTTCTGTCACGTTTTGGAAACGGGACGAGCCCGCGAGGGTTCGTCCGCGTCTCCTAACATACATAGTCTTCCGGCGGATGCTGCTGAAGATTGAACCATGTCCGTTGTCGGTTCGACGTAGGCTAACATACATAGTCTTCCGGGGGACGCTGCTGAATGCTGACGCCAAGCTGCGGGTCATAGCACCAGGAGGCAAGGACGGGGATTGGGAGCCGTTGGGCGAGCAACGGTTCCAGCGCGCCCATGTCGACCAGCTTCTGATGGTCAGACTGGGGACCGCGACGAAGGTTGACCATAAAGCGTTGCAAGCGGCGAAGCGTATTGCGGTCGAAATGCCCTGTCTTGCGAATGCGTTTGATCAACGCCTGCGCACGGGCGTATGGCACGATCACGGCGATGGTATCATCCTTGATGACACGAGCCCGTTGGGCAACTCTGCTGAAGTTGAAGTTTGCGCGATCCTCCTGAATCGTCTGCTCCCCCCGGCGTGAATGATCCGTCGGCGCGAGCTGGTAAAGTTCGGTGAAGTACGCTCCGAACAACGTGGGGTCGGTGGCGAGACGTTCCGGATCGAGATGTGCCGCGGTGATGCTGGTCGCGCGGCTGTAAATGCCCGGCGGCAACCCGTCGTCCTCGGGATGAAACACCACGACTTCACCCCGCATGGGTCGGCCGGCCGTGTCCTTTAGCTGGCCCTCCCGGTTACAACGGCCAGCGGATTGAACGATCGAATCGAGCGGCCCCATCGCACGGAACACGACAGGGAAGTCGATGTCCACGCCCGCTTCGATCAACTGCGTCGAGATTACCCAACACGGTTTTCCACTCTGCAGCCGCGCCTTGATGCTATTCGGCGCTGGCGGCTTCGAGAGCCCGAGGATGTCGAGCCGGTGAGCCGGACACATGGCGGACGACAGGTGGAACACGCCTTCGCGCGCCTCCGTCATCCGCCCGGCGGCTTCGAGTTCACGCCGCAGGGCTTGCCAAGCGTCGAACGCGTGACGGCGGAGATTCAGGACGCACAACGCTTGATCTTGCCCGCAGAACTCCTGGGGGCGGTGAACAAGCCGGTGCGCCAGTTGATTCCATGTCCAGCGACTGGTAAGCGGTTCGACGACGTAATCCACGCGGCGCAGCCGACGGTAGGAGTTAACGGGGTCCGGCCCGATCTCTACCAATTCATCTGCGGAAAACCCCTGCGGGAGACCGGCCGTCCGTCGAAAGGCCGGCTGCGTGGCCGAACAGAACAGAACGCTCACGCCGAAACGCCGGTTTAGGTCGCGAAGCACGTTCAGGGTAGGGTCCAGCAGATGTGTCGGCAACGTCTGCACTTCGTCGAAGACGACGACACTGCGCGCGATGTTGTGCAACTTACGGGCGCGACTGGGGCTGGCAGCGAACAAGGTTTCGATGAATTGGACAGATGTGGTGATGATGATGGGGGCGTCCCAGTTCTCCATCGCCTGTTCCGCATCGGATGCACCGGCCGGTTCGTCACTGGCTGTCGATTCGTCGTTTCGGCGACGTTCCGGGAAATCCACCGCAGAGTGGTGTTCAAGAACGTGGGCGGCGCCGAGGATGTCCCGGTACTCGCGAGCGTTTTGCTCGATGATGGACAGGTACGGAATGACAACGATCACTCGGCGCAGGTCGTGGTGTTCCGCATGCGAGAGCGAAAAGGCCATCGACGCCAGCGTTTTAGCGCCGCCTGTTGGGACGGTCAGGGTAAAAAAACCCGGCGGAAGGTCCCGCCCCTTGGCGACGCAGGCGTCGAAGACTTCGTTACGCAGGCGAAACAAGTCGTCCCGTGCCGCGCTCTGTGCCCTTCTCCGTCGTTCGGCATCAAGAAGTTCAAGTAGCTTGCCCGGGACGAGCGGTTTGGACGAGCGATTCCAGGCCCGGTTCACCCGTTGCTCTTGGTCCCACTGCTCGGAGTCAAGGCGATCCGAATCGACGAGCATCGAGAACACCATCCGCGTCAGGAACTCGTAGCTGCGCTTACTGGCTTCGTCCGTGTCGTCACACCGGATCGGATCGACCGATGGCAACGGTCCCAGCTCCTGAGGCAACTCAACGCGCTGGAGAAGATCGGCATATCGTCGATCGGCCTGAAACTTGTTTCCCTCAATCAGTCTCTGAAGATCGCTCGCATCATGAAGCCCCGCGTGATGCCCCGCGATGGCGAACGCGGCGAGAGGTAAATCCAAGGCGAAACACGCAGCGGCGGCACCGTACATCGCGTGTGCAGTCTCCGCAGACCTCTGCCCGGCGCTTCCCGCCATCAGATACCGTTGGAATTCATCGCGGTATTTGCCCAGATCGTGCAACAGACCTGTCAGCTCAGCAACGCCGGCAAACTGCGAATCGCCTCGCAGGGCCCGTGAAGCGAATTCGACGCACCGCTGAGCAACGCCGCGCAGGTGCTCGGAGAGTTCCTGATACTTTCGTCGGTCATCGGTGCAGCGAGCAAAGGCCTTGTCCATGCGAGACTCATTCGTTTTCGTCGTTCAACAGTACCGGCGATCGTGCCATACGTACGGTGTGTCTGGCACGGAACCTCTCTGCGGCTTCCCGCCCAGGTTCCAGCCATAGTTGTCCTTGGTCAGTTGCCCGCTGTCAATCAGTGGGGGGAATCTGGTTCGTCGTGGCAGCGGCGTTTTTCAAACGGTTGTTCTCCCATGGCTGGCAGCTTGGGCTTCGGCGTCGAGCAACCTTCTGATGGCGTGCGCCGTCATGCATCGTCCGGGTGGGTCGTGTCCGATCGTTCCGCCCTGCTTGCCCCGCCTTTCTTCCGTATTGTTCGTGTCTTTCGTGGTTCATTCGGAGCCGGTGGCTGGTGCGTCGCGGCGGCGTAGGCGGTTAGCATTTGCTGCAGGTCGGCGGCGATCTCTTCGCGCAGCGACGGGGGTTGCAGGACTTCGGCGGCGGGGCCGAAGCCCAGGATCCAGGGTTTGAGTTCGGCGGTGCTGGACAGCCGC
>Ga0351935_1257_pt1 | contig 10100 bp, 9 predicted proteins | sample TotcelT113001L11_FD_206849 | JGI IMG/M metagenome (GOLD analysis project Ga0351935, IMG submission 206849) | Enriched cells from coal bed in the Powder River Basin, Montana, United States - Total cells T11 rep2 HSBNCT.T11.300.1.L11 ... | reverse complement strand
CCCGAAGGATTGATTGTCGCAGACGCCCGCGCGTTCACCCCGACATTATACGGGATGGCGGAGTGGAGCGATCTTCTCACGCCGCGGCAGCTCTGCGCCATGACCACGCTATCGGACCTCGTGCAGCCTGCGCGAAAGCGCGTTAATCGTGATGCTTCAACCGCCGACATGCCGGACGACAACAAGCCCCTTGCTGGCGGAGGCACCGGCGCTGCCGCGTACGCCGATGCCGTGGCGATCTATCTCGCGTTGGCAATGGACAAGGTTGCTGACTACAACAGCTCCCTCGTCCTGTGGAGTCCAACACGAGATCAGGTCAAGACCACATTTTCACGCCAGGCTTTGCCGATGACGTGGGATTTTGCAGAGACCAATGTATTCGCCAATGCCGCTGGTGACATTGCCGTTAGTCTCGATGGCATCTGTCGGACTTTGGCCACTTGTGGGCTGGGCAGTGACGGTCACGGTTATGCCTGCGATTCCCAAACGCAAGCGATCTCCCTACACAAGGTCGTATCCACTGACCCGCCGTACTATGACAACGTTCCCTACGCAGACCTGTCAGACTTCTTCTACGTCTGGCTACGTCGCTCCCTAAAGCCGGCTTTCCCCGACCTGTTCTCCACGCTCGCGGTGCCGAAGGCCGAGGAGTTGGTTGCATTCGCGTATCGACACGACGGTAAACAGGGGGCAGAAGCATTTTTCCTTGTCGGCATGACTCAGGCAATGCGTCGGCTTGCCGAGCAGACACATCCGGCTTTTCCGGTCACCATCTACTACGCGTTCAAACAGTCGGAGAGCGAGAATGACGTGGGTACGGCCAGCACGGGTTGGGAGACTTTCCTGGATGCTGCGATTCAGGCGGGCTTTGCCCTCAGCGGAACTTGGCCAATGCGGACGGAACGAGAAGCTCGAAGCCGCGGCCTCGGCAGCAACGCCCTCGCCTCCAGCATCGTCCTCGTCTGCCGCCCGCGCGCGGCCGACGCCCATACCGCCACGCGCGGCGAGTTCGTCACCGCGCTCAAAGCCGAGCTGCCGCAGGCGCTGGCCCACCTGCAGCGTGGCAACATCGCGCCGGTGGACCTTGCGCAAGCGGCCATCGGCCCGGGCATGCCCCCTGATGTAAGAGGTTGACGAGATCCTCGCCATGGTCGTCGCCTCAATCAAGACCCTCCGCTCCCGTAATCCAAAATCCAAAATCCAAAATCTAAAAGCCGAAAGCCGAAAGCCGAAAGCCGAAAGATGGCCCCAACTCGCTACCGCTGCGTCTGGACGGCGAGGTGCCCAACCTGGGCAAATTCGCTGCTTGCCGGCGCGTGGCCCGCACGATTTACCTGGGCTCTGCCCCCACGGCCACCGCCGCGCACCGAGGAATCGAGGATCGGCGGGTGAAGCTGGGCTGCGTGATGCCGGGTGAATCGCCGGCACTGTTCGGCGATGCATTGCGGCGATTAAGTGCCGCTGCGACCTACCTATATCAGGACGGACCTCGCTACTGGTACTCGACTCAACCGACCGTGACCAAGTTGGCCGAGGACCGCGCCGAGCAACTCAAACGGGATCCGGACAAGGTGGTGCAAGAGTTGGATCTACGCTTGCGTGCCGACTTGCGCAAGATGGGCGACTTCGGCCGCGTGCATCCCTTGCCCGGTTCCAGTGCCGACGTGCCCGACGACAGGGATGCCCGGCTGGTTGTGCTCCGGACCGACCAAGCGTACACCAAGGACGTTGGCAGCCCGGCCGAGGCGGCGGCGAAGGCCAGCCTGGAGACGCGCGGCGGCACGCCGCGTCTGCAGCGCAACACGCTCGTCTTCCTGGCCGCAGACAAGACCCGGTTACAGGATCTGGACGAGGCCGCTCGCAAGTACTTAGCTTGGCAGTCGATCCTCGCCGAGCGGGAAACACTGGATCTTTCGCCACACCAGGTGAAACAGGCGGAGACGCGGCAGGCGGCGGCCGACGGCGCTGTGACGGCGCGACTGCCGGAGACGTACCAGTGGGCTGTTGGTGCCGATCCAGACCAGCCCGCAATCGGCCGTGACGTGGCAGGCGATCCGGCTTTCCGGCGCCGACTCGCTGGCCGTGCGGGCGAGCCGAAAACTCAAGAACGACGAATTGCTGGTGACCAGCTTCGCCGCCTCGCGTCTGCGGATGGAACTCGACCGCGTACCTTTGTGGCGCGGCGACCATGTTGCCATCCAGCAAATCGTGGACGATTTTGCGCGATACCTCTACCTCCCGCGACTCAAGGACTCTGCGGTTTTGCTCGGTGCGATCAACAGCGGCTTCGGTTTGCTAACGTGGGAACAAGATTCGTTTGCCTACGCCGAGAGCTGGGACGAAGCTGCGAAACGCTACCGCGGCCTCCGCTACGGCCAGAGCATATCGGTCAGCGACAGTGATGCCGGACTGCTGGTGAAGCCCGAAATCGCCCGCCGGCAGATCGACGCGGAAATCGTGACCCATAAACCTGGGGGAGGAGATAACGGAACCATCGTACCGCCGGGACCGGGCAAGCGGCCCGGACCAGGGCCAAAGCCCCCGGTTGTACCTGACCCGAAACCGATCCCAAAGGTTCGACGGTTCCACGGCACGGTGACGCTCGACTCAGAGCGAGTTGGCCGCGACGCGGGACGGGTCAGCGACGAGGTAATTGCGCATCTCGCCGGACTGGTCGGCTCGTCCGTCCAGGTAACATTGGAAATCGAAGCCGATGTGCCCAACGGCGTACCGGAAAATGTCGTGCGGATCGTCACAGAAAACGCACGCACGTTGAAATTCACCAATCAGGGATTTGAGGCTGAATGAACATGCCGGGCGATTTCTTCGGCCCGGAGTGAAGTACGCGAGCAGAACTGCGGCTCGAAGGGCCGTGCCTCTTCCGCTTGGAAGTTGACAATTCCTGCCCGGCTCACTATGGTAACAGTGTTCATTTCTTTCTTGGACGTTTCGCATGCTCCGTTCTTCGACACGCTGGCGATGGCTGACTTTTGCAATGGCGGCGTTTTGCGCTGTCCAAGGCACGTCGCTGGGGACTGCGCATCACGTCTGGTGTTGTCATGCACACCACGCTTATGCGCCCGACCACGCCGTGGCCCATGCGGGTTGCGGCGGATCGGATTCCTGTTCGCGGGGGGCTTTTCCGGCTTGGAGCGAACATCACCACTCGCATGATCCGGGTTCCGATTCGCCTCACGACTGGCGAAACTGCTTGGCCTGCCGGTACATGGCGGAACGTCCTTTGCCGTCCGTTGCTCCGCTGCCGAGCGAGTTCAACGCTCAGCGTGAATCGTCAACCGAACTGACCTCATCTTTTTGTTCCGACGGTGCTCCGTCCAGCTACCACAGCCGCGCGCCTCCCGTTTGATTCGAATCCGCATCGTCTTGCAGGATCTGGTATCCGCCCGGAAACCGAGCTACCGGTCCGATTTCTTGCAGCGAACTGCGTTTCGGTCTCTTCTTCTGGATTTAGAACGGGAGTGGTACTTCTATGCGTGAAAGACGCGCTTTTACATTAGTCGAGTTATTGGTCGTGATCGCCATCATCGGCATTTTGGTGGCCTTGCTGTTGCCTGCTATTCAGTACGCCCGCGAGTCCGCTCGCCGCACACAATGCACGAACCACCTGCGGAACATCGGGGTGGCGCTGCACAATTTCCATGATGTTCATCAGCACTTGCCGGCCGGTTGGCTGGCCGACGTGCCGGACGGAGAACCGGGGTGGGGCTGGGGCGCGCACCTGCTGCACTTCCTCGAACAGAACGCCTTGCTCGACAGCCAGATTCACCTGGATGACCACATTGACGAGGATGAAAACAAGGAAGCACGGCAGACCGTGATTCCCATCTACCTGTGCCCCAGCGACGCCAACACCGCGGATCGCTTTATGCTGACGGGACTGCACACGCCGCTGTTCGAGGTGGGACGGTCCAACTATGTCGGCGTGTTCGGGACGGAGGAGATCGAGTCGAATCCGAGCCGTGGCGACGGCCTGTTCTTTCACAACAGCTGGCTGCGGTTCGCCGATATTCGAGACGGCCTGAGCAACACCGTGCTGGTCGGTGAACGCTCGTCAAAACACGGGGACTCGACGTGGGTCGGGATGGTTCACGGGGCGACCGAAGCGATGGCTCGTGTGGTGGGATCGTGCGATCATCCGCCCAACGACCCGCACGCTCACTTTGAGGATTTCGGCAGCTTTCACGCCAGCGGTGCCAACTTTGTGCTAGCTGACGCCTCGGTGCGTTTGATCAGCAGCGACATCGATCCGGCGGTGTACCAGAGCTTGGCGACCCGCTCGGGCGGCGAGCCGGCGTTGAAGTACTGACACGGCTGGCGGCGAGGCGTTTCCAGCGGAAGAAGACGAGCTGCCGAGTCAGCGGATTGTTGATTTCAGCCGCAGCGACAGGCAGCTTGCCCGCTAGGGCCTTGACACGGACGGCGGCATCCCCATGATACGGACATCTGTCACGAAAAAAGGGGAAACCAACGCATGTTTAGTGGGATTGTGGAACGGATGGGGACGGTGCGGCGGCTGATCTCGGACCCGCCGGGGGTCCGATTGGTGATCGAGTCGGCGGAAATCGCCCGCGATACGAAAATCGGGGACAGCATTTCCGTGAACGGATGCTGTTTGACGGTGGTCGAAGTGGACGACACCTCGTTCGGCTTCGACGCCGGTGCCGAGACACTCAGCCGCACCAATTTGGGCCGCTTGCAGGAAGGCAGCTGCGTGAATCTGGAGCGGTCGCTCAAGGTGGGCGGTGAATTGGGCGGCCACTTCGTCACCGGCCACATCGACGCCGCAGGCTGGTTGGACCAGCGGATCGACGAGAAAGACTGGTCGACGTTCTGGTTCCGCATGCCCGTCCGCTTGACGCGGCAGATGGCCAGCAAAGGTTCCATTGCGGTCGATGGCATCAGCCTGACGCTGGTCGACGTCGAGGACGAACGGTTTAGCGTGGCTTTAATCCCGCACATGCTGAGTATTACTACTTTGGGCCGCCTGCAGCCTGGAGACCCGGTCAATCTGGAAACCGACGTGCTGGCGAAATATGTCGAGAAGCAATTGGCCAGCGGGTATATAATGCGAGCGCAGGAGCCAGTAACGGCCGATTCGGTTTGATTGCCAGCAACCGCCTGGGCGATCACACGTAGCGATTAACCTAAAGCGTAGGCGATGATATCTCGTTACGAGACCACCGCTTGCGATTCGAGCTTCAAGACCAGCGGGCACACGATGCACAGCGTGTCTCGGGACAACCTAAAAGGCTGGACTAACATCTGCCGGGACAGCCATCTGCCGGGACAGCTCACAGGCAAACAACTGGACTCACGCGCATTGCGTGTCGATCAGCCGGCTGCGATCTGCGTGATGCGGACCTTGGTGTAGATCTGCCGGTGGCCGGTGCGGCGACGGAAGTTCTTGCGGCGATTGTACTTCTGGATGTAAATCTTGTCGCCCATGGCCGGTCCGACGACCTCGCCCGTGACGGATGCCCCCGCGACGGTCGGCTGTCCCAGCTTCAGGCCCTCGTCGCCTGACACGGCCAGCACTCTGTCGAAGGTCAACTGCTCGCCAGGAGGAACTTCGCGGAAATTAAGTTCCACTTCCTGACCTTCTTCCACTTTGTACTGCCGTCCGCCGTCTGCAATAATCGCGTACATGCCCAGTCCTACGAAACGTCTGTGGATGCTATCTTAAATCGTCCCGGTGAATTGCCGGAGAGGCCAGATTGTAATCGAGTTTGCGGGCCGTGTCGAGTCCCGCGCCAAGAACTTCGCCGAGTTGTAAATCTTTGGCCGCTTTGTGGATAGGTTGTTTGCGAAAATGTTTGGAGCGATACAGCAACATCTGACGGACCAATTGGCTCAAATCCGAGCCAACGGCTTGTACAAAGCCGAACGTGTCATCACAACCCCGCAGAATGCCCGCATTCGCGTTGGGGATGGGGCGTCCGTATTGAATATGTGCGCCAACAACTACTTGGGACTCGCCCAACATCCCGCCCTCATCCAAGCGGCTCGCGAGGCATTGGACCAGTGGGGATACGGGCTCGCTTCGGTGCGGTTTATTTGCGGAACCCAGGCGTTGCACAAGCAACTGGAGCAGAAACTGAGCGAATTCCTGGGCACCGAGGACACGATTCTGTACAGCTCGTGTTTCGACGCCAACGGTGGCCTGTTCGAGACGCTGCTGGGCCCGGAGGATGCCGTCATTTCCGACGAGTTGAATCATGCCAGCATTATCGACGGCGTTCGGCTGTGCAAAGCGACTCGCTATCGCTATCGAAACAACGACATGGCGGATTTGGAAGCGAAGCTGCGCGAGGCTGCCGCGGCTCGATTCCGTCTGATCGCGACCGACGGCGTGTTTTCGATGGATGGCACCATCGCGAACTTGCCGGGAATCTGTGAATTGGCGGACAAGTACGACGCATTGGTGATGGTCGACGACTCCCACGCCGTGGGGTTCATGGGCCGGCGCGGTCGAGGAACGCACGAGCACCACGACGTGATGGGACGCGTCGATATCCTGACGGGGACTTTGGGCAAGGCGTTGGGCGGGGCCAGCGGCGGCTATACCAGCGGCCGGCGCGAGGTGATCGAGTTGTTGCGGCAGCGTTCGCGGCCGTATCTGTTTTCCAACACGCTGGCGCCGCCCATCGCCGCGGCGTCGATCAGGGCCTTGGAGTTGCTGTCGGAATCCACCGACTTGCGCGACCGCTTGGAACAGAACACGCGTTGGTTTCGCGAAGGCATGTCGCGGTCCGGATTCCAGATTCTGCCGGGCACGCACCCGATCGTGCCGATCATGCTGGGCGATGCCGCGTTGGCGGCTCGAACGGCGGATGCCATGCTGGCCCAAGGGGTTTACGTCATCGGATTCTCGTATCCCGTGGTGCCGCAGGGCAAGGCTCGCATTCGCACCCAAATCTCGGCAGCCCACTCTCGCGACGACCTGGAATTCGCCATGCGGGCTTTTGCACAGGTGCGGCAGGAATTAGGATTGTGAGGCGGCGACAAGTGATTGGCCAAGCCCACGAAAGATAGCAGGAACCTCATGAACCAGGCGTCTGACCGACCGTTGCGGATCTTGGTGATCGGAGCCCATCCGGACGATTGCGAATACAAAGCCGGCGGGCTCGCCGCGTTGTACCGTCACGCCGGGCACGACGTGTGTTTTGTCAGTGTCACCGATGGCCGCTCGGGGCATCAGACGCGGTATGGCGAACAGCTCGCTGCCTTGCGGCGGGAGGAAGCGGCGGACTCCGGACGCATCCTGGGATTGGAATACCGCGTGCTGAATCACGCCGACGGCGCTTTGCAGCCCACGCTCGAAGCCCGCGCGGAAATCATTCGGCTGATTCGCGGCTACGATCCCGACCTGGTCTTGACGCATCGTCCGAATGACTATCATCCGGACCATCGCTGCACGTCCCAGTTGGTCGGCGATGCCTCGTATCTGCTGACCGTCCCAGCGATTGCGAACGATGTTCCGGCGCTGCTGCGAATGCCTGTGATCATGTACCTGTCCGACGAATTCCAGCGGCCGTATCCGTTTTCGCCGTTGCTGGCGGTCGACATCGAGCCGGTGTTGGACCTGGTTGTCGATATGTTGGCCTGTCACCGCTCGCAATTCTTCGACTGGTTGCCTTATAATCGTGGCGAGTTAGACCGAGTGCCGAGCGAACCGGACCACCGACGGCGGTGGCTGCGAGACGGGTATCTGAGCTTGATCGCACCGTTGGCGGATCGGTATCGTGAACAGATTGTCGCCGTTTATGGGGAAGAACGAGGGCGACGCGTCAAGTACATTGAAGCGTTCGAGACGTGTGAATACGGTGCCCCGCTGACGCCGGCACTGCGACGAGAACTTTTTCCCTTCTTGCCTGACGAGGGACAACGCTGATGATGGAACAAAAGACGAACTCCGTAGGAGCAATCAACTGGTCTGCCGCGTTGGACGCGACGGGCGGCGACGAGGCGTTGCTGGTGGACCTGTTGAATATTTTCTTGGAGGAATCGGCGACGTTGATGGCACAGATTCGGCAGGCGATTGACAAGCAGGACTTCGTCTTGTTGAATCGGGCGGGGCACACGCTGAAAGGCGGGCTGCGGATTTTCGAATCGCAGGAGGCCATCGAACTTGCACGGCAACTGGAGTTCATGGCCCGTGAACTTGCCAATGATTATCGAGAGGTTGAAAAGGGGAACAAGGACGCCAGCGTGATTACTCCGGAACGCATCGTTGCGGCGTTCGCCGATGCCACGCGGGTCGTGGCCGAGTTGGAGCCAGAACTGGAACAAGTCACTGCCGAGATGAGAACACGTTTGAAACAGTAGGCGTGTGCTCCGCCTGCCCGCCTTTTCAACACGCCGTCGAGACCCCACGCGATGCCTGTTTCTGTGCTTTACCTCGGTGACACCAGCTTGCAGACGGCGGCGGCCTATTTGGCCGGCTTGATCCATCTCGCAGGCTGGGAATTGGACTATGTCCCCAGCCACCAGGCGGCAACGGCGGACTTGTTCGACCCGCCTCGATCGCTGTTCGTGTTGAGCGATTATCCAGCCGTCCGGTTAGCGCCCCCGCTGCAGCAGCGACTGCTGCGGCTGGTCGAGTCCGGCGCGGGCCTGCTGATGATCGGCGGCTGGGAGTCGTATCACGGCTGTGGCGGCGACTGGAACGGTACCGCCGTGGCGACGGCGCTGCCGGTGGAGATCAGCGACGCGGACGACCGGGTCAACTGTGACCAGCCGGCCTTGGTCCGATGCGTTCGGGAACATCCCGTGGCCGCCCATTTGCCGTGGGACGGGCGTCCGCCCTGCATCGGCGGCTTCAATCGGTTCCGGCCCAAGGCCGAGGCCCAAGTCGTGTTGGAAACACAACGGTTTCACGCAACTCGCGACGGAGAGAACGTGCGTTTTGAACTTGCCGGACACGATCCGCTGCTGGTCGTCGGAACTTGGGGCCAAGGCCGTGTGGCGGCGCTGGCGACCGACGTCGCCCCTCACTGGGTGGGCGGCCTGGTGGATTGGGGCCCGGGACGCGTGGCGGCGCAAGCCCCCGGCGCCGAGGCGGTCGAAGTCGGTGACCTGTACGCTCGGTTCTTCCGGCAACTGCTGCAGTGGACGGGGGAGGAGGGATTTGAAATTTGAAATCCTCGGAATTGGAGAGGTATTCGATCTGTTGGCCAGAAGGGAATCCCCTTCTCTTCCTATTTGCAAGGAGATCTGAAGATGCAACACGATAGCGACAAATACACTCAGTATGGATTGGTCCGCGATATGCTAGCCACGACGGCCATCATCGAGCGGTTCGACGCCCAGCAAGCCCTGGACACCGCGCGAGCCATCTCGGGGGTGGGGCGACTGCTGTTGACGGGCGAAGGCTCCAGTCGGATCTTTCCAGCCAAGAACGTCATGGCGCATGCGCGGCGTTGCGGCTGGAATTTGCAGCTGCACACCGAAGCCGGACGGCAGGCGCAGGAGTATGACCTGTCCGACTGGGCGGTGTTCGCATTGTCCAACTCGGGCCGTACCCGCGAGGTGATCGAGTTGTTTACCAGGCTGAACGAGCGTGGGCATCGGCATTTGTACAGCCTGACGGCGTTCCCTCAATCCAAACTGGAATCACTGGCGACCCGAGGCTACGTGCTGGGCTGTGGGGAAGAAGGCGCCGTGGCGGCAACCAAGAGCGTCCTCGAACAGGCGTTGTTCTATCGGGCCTTGTTAGAAGCAGCGGCTGCCCAAGCCCACTTGGCCGAGCGACTGGAGGTGCTTAGCCAGCAGTTCGACCAGGCGTTGACGACGGCCATCGATCCCCAGGTGACCGAGGCGATTGCCGGCGCAAGCGTGGTGTATTGGGCCGGACGGAATGACGGCGTGGCCGAGGAATTGACGCTGAAGACCAACGAGATCACCCGCAAGTCCGCTGACTACCTCGAAGGCACGTATGCGGCGCATGGAATCGAAGAGGTGATGAACCGCGACCAGGTCGTCATCTGGATCGACCCTTACGAAGGTTCGGAGGAGAAGTTCGAAGAAGTGCTGGTGCATGGCGTCGGGTTGAAAGTGATCGCCATCGCCAGCCGCGCGAC
>Ga0351935_1242_pt1 | contig 10690 bp, 7 predicted proteins | sample TotcelT113001L11_FD_206849 | JGI IMG/M metagenome (GOLD analysis project Ga0351935, IMG submission 206849) | Enriched cells from coal bed in the Powder River Basin, Montana, United States - Total cells T11 rep2 HSBNCT.T11.300.1.L11 ... | reverse complement strand
GTTGCCGGTCGTAATCCGCTTTGGCTTGCGGATCGAGCAGACACCGGCGTGCCGCGGCGATCTGCGCCAGAATCCGCCGAGCCACCGGCCCCTGCTCGCCCGCCAGGTACGGCTCCACGGGCCGCCCAGCCGATCAACTCGGCCGCTCCTTCCCAACACCGCAGGCCGAGCACTTCGTAGTGATTTGGCGAGACAACCTCCGCCGGAATGCCGAGCCATTGGTAATAAGGATTCATCGTCAAGTCACCTGGGCGCTGAAGTGCCCCGAGTCTACGGCGATGCGCTGCGCATGTCAAACGCCCAATGACTTGCACCACTTCGCTATCGGACTCTCATCCGCTAGAATCAACGGTCATGCAAACGGGGGCTTTCCGTGAAACGAGCCCAACAGCGGGGATTGGCAGCAAGCTCTGAAAGAAGACGAACATGGCGAAGTCCAAACGAAAGGTTGATCCGCCGGTCGACGAGGCGCCGGCCTTGGACGAGGGGATGCTGCCGGATTTCATTACCGGCCGGGCGGTCAAGGAGACGCCCAAGGAACTGGTGCGTCAGGAGGTGGCCCGAGCGCTGTTGCAGGAATACCGGATCTCGGCGGACGACATGGAACCGGACTTTGTGGTCAAAGTCGACGGGAAACGCCGCAAGATCGACATCGCCGTTTTTGTTCCTGGTCAACCGCATACGGAGGCTAATATCGAGCGTGCAATCGTCTGCCGCCCCCAGCCGAAGGTAGGCAAACGGTCCGTCATCAAGCTGCGCGACCATACCCAGGCGGCCGAGGACCTGGAGGAGCTGAAGGGGATCATGAATTCATTGGACGGCTGCCAGTGGGGTCTGTGGACCAACGGCCTGGAGCGGTTCTTCCTGAAGAAGGACAAGCGGCGGTTCGAGACCCGCTTCGACCCGCGCGGCGACTGGCCGATGGCGGACGGCACAATGAGCACGCCCGATGCCAAATCGGAGACCTACCTGCGCCGCGGCACCGAGGAAACGCTGCGGAGAGCGTTTCAGCGCTGCCACAACTTTATCCACGGCAACGAGGGCATGCCCAAAGACGCCGCTTTTTGGCAGTTCCTGTACCTGATCTTCGCCAAAATGTACGACGAACGGCGGAATACGGGGCATCGCCAGTTCTGGGCGGACGCCACCGAGCCGTTTACCGAAGAAGGCCGGATGAAGGTCAAGCAGCGGATCATGCCGTTATTCGAGGCGGTCAAGAAGGAATACCGCACACTGTTCCGGCCGACCGACGCCATCACGCTGTCCGACCGGGCGCTGTCGTACATGGTGTCCGAGTTGTCGCGTTACGATTTTTCGCGTTCGGACGTGGACGCCAAGGGAGCCGCCTATCAGGAGATCGTTGGCGTCAACCTGCGCGGCGACCGCGGCCAGTATTTCACGCCTCGACGGGCCGTGCAGTGCATGGTCAAGATCCTCGACCCCAAGCCGCATGAAAAGGTGCTCGATCCTGCTTGCGGCACCGGCGGCTTCCTGGTCGCCACGATCAGCCACCAACTCGACCGATTCAAAGCCGAGTACAAGCGCGAGCCGGGCGACAAGACCACGCAAGACATCCACGATCGGCTCCGTGATTACGCTCACGAACAAGTCTTCGGCGCCGATTTCGATCCGTTTCTGGTTCGGGCCAGTACGATGAACCTGATGATGGCTGCCAACACCGACGGCCATATCTTTCACATGGACTCGCTGGCCTTTCCGAAAAGCCACCTGGCGGGGAACGCTCCGGCCAAAGAGGCGATCCCGTTTCGCTCGATCGACGTGCTGATGACCAATCCGCCATTTGGCTCAGAGATTCCCATCACCGACGCGGCGGTGCTGGACGAGCATGCCTTGGCCCGGACATGGCGGCGGGACAAGGACAACGACAATCGTTGGTACGAGGTAGGTACGACGTACCATGCCGTCGCCCCGGAAATCCTGTTCATCGAACGTTCCGTCAAGTGGCTGCGGCCCGGTGGGCGGATGGGGATCGTGCTGCCAAACGGGATTCTGGGCAATCCGGGCGACGAACCGATCCGCCGCTGGATCCTCCGCAACTGCTGGGTGCTGGCCTGCGTCGAGGTGCCGGTCGAGGCGTTCATCGTCGAGGCCAACGTGGGGATCTTGACCAGTCTGCTGTTTTTGAAGAAGAAAACCGACGAGGAGATGGATGCCGAGGCCCAAGGGCACGTAGCCGAGTATCCCATTTTCATGGCCGTGGCCGAGAAGGCCGGTGTGGACCGGCGCGGCAATCCGTTGTACAAACGCAACCCGGACGGCACAGAACGCGTCGTCGAGCGGATCGAGCAGGAGAGCTACGTAGTGAATGGCAAGATATTGACGCGGCCCCGCAAAGTCCGCTCGTTGGAAATCGACGACGATTTTCCGGTCATCATCGACGCTTATTGGGAATTCCGCCGCAAGAACCGCGAACCGGGGTTGGCATGATCACCCGCATCGAAGCTTATCGCTACCGCTGTTTTGAGAAGCTCTCTTTGGACTTGGACAGTTTTCAAGTCTTCGTGGGTCCCAACGGCGCCGGAAAGACAACATTATTGGACATCCCCATCTTGCTCGGCGAGATGCTCAGTGCGCGCAGCATTGACTCGGCATTCCTCGGCCAAACCAGCAGTCATTTCCGACCGCGAGCCGATTCGGCTGGCGAGCTGATCTTCAATCAGCAGGGCGAGACTTTCTTCTTGGTGCTTGAGGCAAAGCTACCTGAGAGAATCACCGCAGACCTGTTGGAAAAGCGGGCAGCGCGCCTTTCCTCCAAAGCGGCCGATGCGCTCCGCAACGCCCCGCACCGCTGGTTGACCGGAATCCGCTACGAGATTCAGTTCGAGTTGTTCAACGAAGCGTTGCAGATCGCTCAGGAGTATCTGTTTCTGCTGCCGGAGGCTGAGCGGCGCACGTCGGGCAGCTCGGAAGACTTGATGGGAGAATGGTTCTCTCCGAAACAGCGTCAGATTGTCCCCGTGCTGCTTCGTCCCCGTGGGGGCAGAGTCCGTTTCTTTCCGGAAGCTGAAGCACGCGGGTCGAGGAATGAATACGGCTTTCCGCCCACGGAGCCGGCGTTTGCCAATGTGTTCGCCGACGATTCCCGCTACGGGGCGTCGTTGTGGCTGCGCGATCTGCTGACACACCAAGCTTGTGCTTACGAACCCGATCATTTCCAGATGCGCAATGCCCAGCCGCGAATTCAGAATCCGGCAGTGGCGCGCAACGGAGCCACGCTCCCTTGGTTAGCGCACCAGTTATCGCCGGAGCCGAAGAAGCACCCGACGCCCAAATTCGACCGCTGGCAGCGCATGGTTAGACTGGCTTTGCCCGGGCTCGATCGAATCGAGGCGGTTGTGCGGCCCGATGACATGCATGCGTACCTCCGCCTGCACTTTCGCAATGGTGCAGTGATTCCTGCGTCCGGTCTATCAGACGGATCCTTGTCCATCCTGGCTCTGACGATTCTCCCGTTTCTGCCCACGGTACCGAGCCTGCTGACTTGCGAGCAGCCCGAGGATGGCGTCCATCCCAAGGGAATCGAAGTGGTATTGGAGGCGTTGCGCTCGTTGCGCAATTGCCAAGTGTTCGTCTCCTCCCATTCGCCGCTGGTCCTAGCCCAATGCGAACCGCAGCAGATCATCTGCCTGGGGATGGCAGAGAACGGGGCCGCGATTGCCACACGCGGCGAGCAACATCCGGCCTTGAAGGAATGGCAAGGAACGCTTGACCTGGGCACGCTCTTCGCCTCGGGGGTCTTGGGATGAGCGATGTACGCGACGTCATCTGGTTGGTCGCCGACCTCGAGTGTCGCGCGACGCTGACGGGATTCCTCGACCGCAAGGACTTTCACACGTCGTTGCGATGCAAACCCTTTCTTTGGAATCCCGATATCGATCTGATTCGGGAGGAAAAAGGCAAGGACGCAGGGGTCTGGAAAAACTCGCATTTGTTGCTCCGAGCGAAAAGAATCAGCCACCGGCACGCGGTCGTGCTGTTGGACAATGCCTTTGATGTTGCCGGTGCGGAACGGTCGCAGCGCAGCACAGTGGCTTGCGCCGTGAAAATTCGTGTCGAGACGGTCTTCCAGACGCGAGCTTTCGACGACCACGAATCGGCCGGCACCAGATGCGGCCAGTTCCGCCGCGTTGGGAAGGCCCGTGGTTTGTTCGAAGTCGAAGATCGCGTTGTGGTATTCCTCGCTCGCCTTGGTCCGCAACTCCGCCGCTTCTTCGACCAAAGCGTGGATGCGTTGTTCCAGGGCCTTCCCCAGACGTGGCACGGGCAGGTCGGCGATGTGATGGGGTTCCAGATGCTGAATGATCGCGCCGTACGTGCCCGAGGCCACCAGCGGAACGCCGAACTTGCCGCTCAGGAAAGCGTAGAGGTAGCCGGGCGGAACTTCGTCTTCGTCGGCAATCACCCGAAGTAGATCTTCGCTACAGGCCATGCCGTCCATGTCCCGGCGGACGTAGCCAATTCGGCCAATGGTGCCAGATCGAGTGATGAGGATGTAGCCTTGTCGTATCGTAAAGGCTGGCGTGTCTGCCACCTGCCGCTTTGAGATCAACGCGAGATCGCTGAGATCGGCCTTGCGAATATCACTTCCACGAAGAAACGGAACGCCGTGCTCCGGCGAATCGACATAATGACGGGACTCACGACCAGCGTGATAGATGCCTGTCGTTAGCGAACAGAGCGGCTCCTTCTTCAGCGGCAGGCGTTCAAGAATGATCTTGGTTTCCAGCGCGCCGCCGAGGTACGGTTGGCAATCGAGCCGGTAGCCGTAGCCTTCCATCCACGAACTGCGAATGACAGCCTTCTTCATGCGTCGACTCCTTCCGGCGGGAACCACCGTTGCAGGGCACCGCGCAGCTTCAGAAAACCGGGATCCACACAGCCCCTAACGCTGACTCTTGCTGAGATCGAGTTGAAAACGGCGGACGGCGGATCACTGTTGCATAACCACCGCACGGCCTCCACCGTGGCCTTCGGGTCGCGTGGCTTGGGATCGTGCTCGGGCCATGCGGGCACCAGACCGCGATCCGGATCGGCCGGTACGAAGCGTTTCGCTGGCGAAATGGACAGCTCCGCGAGCTTCTTCCACAAGCCTGGCGGTCCGGAGTAGTCGAACGCCTGTTCGACGTTGACATTCCGTTGCCAAATCCAGACTTCCAGTTCTGGATCAAGGACGATGACCTCGACGTCGTCGAGGGACCAGCCCACGCGCTGCAGATTCTCCCGGATATCGTGTTCCAGTTGTTCCGCACCGGCAACATCAAAGGCATCGAGTTGCGCGAGCTGGTGGAGTCGATCGTCGAACTGCTGCGCTTCAAGCGGATCGCGTGCGATGACGAAGATTCCGCGAGCCCGTTCTTCGGAACCGGCAGCCTGGGCGATATCGACCCGCAGCCCCTGTACCGCATCAGGCCCTTTCCGGGCATCGACAATTACCGGGTCGATGAACGGACCGTCCTGATTCCTCGCTCCGGCCAGATGCACGGAGTCGTCGGAACGGCCGTCCAGCCGATCGGGGCGGTCCTCGGCTCGGCCGTGACAGAAGACGCCATCCGCGTCAACAGCGCCACGCCCGAGCTGGCCGGCTATCTCTTTCTCGCTCTACGTTCCGAGTGCAGCCGCAGACAGCTCCGGGCTCGGGCCTTCGGAAACTCGGCGCTACGCCTCGATGCCGCCAACGTCGGCAACATCCTGCTGCCGGACCTCCCCCGTTCCAAGCTTGCCCGCTTCGGCCAGCAGGCCTGCCGGATCGCCCACCGCCGAACCACGGCCGTCAATCGCGAACGGGAAGCCCGCAATCTGGTGGAATCCGCGTTGGAATCGCATGCCTGACCGACTGACAGCAGCAACCCCCGACTTGAGGAGACGTTTCCCAACCGATCGTCAACTGGTAAACTACGTACACCCGCGCTGCTCGCCGTTCGGGCGAGTTGGCAACCAGGAGGCTCGTGTTCACGCTCAGGATTCCTATGGCTCGCTCCGATCTGCTCCTGTCGCTCGTCAAGTCCGGTGTATCCGGCGATCCGAATCTGTTTCGCTGGACGGTGGAAGCGATCGTGGCCGAAGAACGGGCGAAGAATCACGGGGTACTTGCGGATCGGCTGGAAGAACAACTCAAGCGAAACGGACAACCCGCCGGAAATGGACAGCCGATCATCGCCGGTCCTGTAGCCCATGATTTGTTTTACGAGCTAACCTCGGAGCGGAGACTCGACGATCTGGTGCTTCCCGAACAGGTACGTGGTGCCTGTCTGGAATTGGTGGAAGAGTTCCATCGCCCGCCTTTGCCGCTGATCCTTCATTCGTCCACCTCAATGATCCCTCTGACCTGCTTCATAGCGTCCTTCTTCGCCATCAGCATGCCACGATCGCCTAGTCCCCAGAACCACAGCGTACGCCGAGTTCGTCCAGCAGCCGGCTGTCGGCGAAGGTGTACGTGGATTCCTCTTCCACTATGGCATCTCGCTTTCCTATCCCTCCGTTGCAGCTCCCTCCAGGCGACGGTAGACTTACCGTCCTCGCGGGCCTGGCGCATGCGTCAGGCTACGGAGTGTCGGTTCGAATCGGCCTTTCGACGAAAGTGAAAATCATGGCCATTTACCAACTTACCAAGGATAGCATCCGGGAGATTGCCGAAGCAAAATTCACCGATTTGGGGGTCAGTGAGCGGGGCGATTTGCAGCGGCTGCTTCGGGAGCAAGTCGAGGTGATTGCACCGGATACGTTGGTGATTGCGGAGGAATTCGGTAACTGGCAGGACAGCCGGCGGCGGATCGACTTGCTCGGACTCGACAAGGAAGCCAATTTGGTGGTGATCGAGTTGAAACGCACCGAGGATGGGGGCCACATGGAGCTTCAGGCGATCCGCTACGCCGCAATGGTCTCGGCCATGACGTTCGAGACCGCCGTCGAGATCTTTCGCAACCATCTGAGGAAGCTCGGGAAGGACGACGACCCCGAAGCGACGATCCTGGAGCACTTGGGATGGGAGGAGCCCAACGAGGATGAGTTCGCGCAGGATGTCCGGATCGTGTTGGTCTCGGCCGAGTTCTCCAAAGAACTAACGACCGCAGTAATGTGGTTGAACGACCGAGACCTCATCATTCGCTGCGTTCGGGTCAAGCCATACCGCGACGGCGACCGGATCCTGCTGGATGTTCAGCAGATCATTCCCCTGCCGGAGGTGGAGGATTACCGCGTTCAGATCAAAGAGAAACAGCGACAAGAGCGTAAAGCCCGAACATCCGGCCCGGATTTCACACGGTACGATATCACGATCGACGGCAACACCATGGAGCGAATGTGGAAGCGAAACGCGATTTTCGCTGTCGTCAAGCACTTGTGCAACAAGGCGGTCACTCCCGAGGCGATCATGGAGGTCGTCGATTGGAGAAAGACGACAATGTTCCGGGTGGTCGATGGCGTTGTTGGTGCGGTGGAATTTGTGCGGCTGGCTACCGAGAAAGCCAAGGACGAAGGCAGGCGGTTTGATCCCCGACGGTATTTCGTGGACGACGATGACCTTATCGTGTCGGAAAACCATACCTATGCTTTCACAAACCAATGGGGCCACCGGACGCTTCAGGCGATCGACGCGCTGAAGCAAGCCTTCCCCGGTACGGAAATAAGCTACGAGAAATCGTCTTGACCAACTCGTAGCAGGCTGAACCATGCCCATCAGGAATCGTGCGGGAAATGCGGCACAAGGGGACCAGCGTGCTGGTTGCCAGCCAAGATCCGCCTTCGGTCCCGGTGGCCCTGATCGAACTGTCACCGCAGATCGTCCTCCATCGGTTCAATTCGCCGGCTTGGCTGAAGTACATCCAGAAGGCCAACGCCGCGCTGGCGTCCCTGTCGCCGGAGCAGTTGGCGCGATTGTCTGGAGGACGTTGGCCAGCGTTTGCTCGCTGGTTGGTTGTTGAACTCGCTGGAGTTCACGCTTCCGTGCGTTGCCTCGGAGAAATCCCCCCCAAACCCGCTGAAGCGTGAACTCCAACCGGTTCGTCCGGGAAGGCGACGGTGGACAATAACAATCCATGTTCTCGTTCACTGCGCAACAAGCACCGGCGGCTCGAACAGGCCGTAGCCGACGGTGTGATAATTCGCTCCCGAGGGCGGACCGGACGGCGGAGCTTGGCGGAAATCCCACGGCCAGGCTTTGCCCAACACGGGCTTGCCGTGGTGCGGGCCCAGCGTGTTCTTCAGCGTGCCGACGATCCGCACTTGGATCAGGTTGCGGCCGGCCTGCAAGCGGTCGGTGACGTCGATCTGCCACGGGCGGCTCACAAGGTGTCCGGCCGACTTGCCGTCGACTAATACCTCCGCCACGCTGCCGTACCAAGCCGGCACGCGCAGCACGTACCGGCCTGTAACCTGTGGGATCTCGAACGGCTGCTCGTACACGATGCCCTCGGCGTAACACGGCAAGCCCTGCTCGTTCCACGGGCCTAGCTGCACAGGAGCGGCCGGGGTGATGCTCCAACCGGAATCCTGGGCGGCCAGCGCAAAGTCGCCGATCACAAAGGCGGACTCGATCTCGTGAAAGACCGTCATCTGGGACGCCTTGAGCACCACGGTGTTCTCGCCGACGACGGCCACATCGGCCAGTCGGATTCGGCCAAAGGCGCGGTCCAGCCACCAGGCGTCGCGCTGCGCCTGGACCGGCCGGCCGTTGCACTGGATCTCGTACAGATCCGGCCGCTCGATGACGATTTCCAGATCTGCCGGCACACGCTCGGCGATGCGGAAACGGTAGGTGGCCTCGAAACGGCTGTCCGCCGGGAACGGCTTGGTAATGATCTCGTCGCGATACTGCACGGCGTGGTCCCAGGGGTTCTTCTCCCAGCCGAACTTCTGGAACAGGAACTGCGTCGCGTGGTAACAGTACGTGCCCGCTTTGCTCTCGCCGCCGGCGGTGATGTCGACAAAGTCCAGCGGCAAGACGTTGGGACCGACCCGCCGCACGGCCACGGGGCCGGCGGCGGCGATGGTCTTCCATTGAGGTGCGACCGTCGCGCCGGTCGCTTGCGGCTGGCTTGACAGGAACACCAGCAGCGAACCGCAGGGCGGCAGGTCGAACGCCAATTGCACGCCGTCGCTGGATTTCGTGAACGGATACGACTGGACGCCGCCCGTCTGCGGCAGCCATTGTTCGACACCCTGGGCACGGCTGTGAATGGTCCCCGCGCTAGGCTGCTCGATGCTGGTATTGACCAACAGCAGCAACTCGCCGTCAGCCAGCGTCCGTCGCATGTGGAACAGGATGCCTGGATCGCCGTCGGCACGCCGAATGGCAAAACCGTCGGTACTGAACTCCAAGAGCATCTGAGGCAGTTGGGCGGGATCGACCACGTGCCAGCTGGGACTGCCAGCCACGTGCTTGACGCGATCCGAGCTGCCGCCGTCCACGCGCTGGGGCGTTTCCCCACAGCACAGCACGCGGCCGCCGGCGGCAACGTACTGCTCCAACAGCTTGACCGTCGAGCCGTTCAGGTTCTCGGTCCGCGGCGGCAGCACCACGGTGTGGTAACCTCGCTGGCCGACGACCAACGCCGGGCCGTCGGTGGCGGACGCCGCGGACACCGAGCCGTGCCGCGCCATGATGTCTTCGCAGCCGATGTCGTATTCGACCTGGGCACGTTCCAGGGCATTGCTCAAGTCTTGGAATTGATTCCCGATTTCCATCATCGCCGCGCGGGCCGACGGATCGGGCTGGTACATCCACGCCGCCGTGGTCGGTTGCAGCACCAGGATGCGGTTGATCTGCTGGCCGTGCGAGGTCGCCGCCGACAACCGCGTGAAGTAGTCAGCCATCACGTGATAGTCGTTCCACCACGGCGTGTGGTACGAGAACGATTGAGGATGGTCGCGTTTGCGGGTGCCTCGGATCGTGATGTAGGACAAATGTTCGTCCAGCGTGTTGACGCCCAGCACGACCAGCCAGTCGCCGATCCGCTTCATGTCCTCGAACCGCAAATCCCAGCCCCCGGCGCCATAAGCTTCGCACAGCGTGCGTTTGCGTCCCAATTGGTTGGCAACGCTGGACAATTCCTTGACGGTTCGGGCGTTGCCGAATTGGCCACTGACATCTTCGCCGTACAGGTTCATCAGATTGTCGATCGCCGGCCGCTGGTGCCAGGCGTACATGGCCATGTTGTCGCCGCCGTGACTGGCGGCGGGCCAGCCGTGCTCCCAGTAGTGGCCGGTGAACTCGATCTTGTGCTGTTCGCAGTACTCGTAACAGGGCTTGGCCCAGCGGTCGATAAACTGTTCCAGCAGCAACTGGAAATAGTTGTGCCGCACGCGTTTCCAATCGCCCACGGGCAAGTGCAAGCTGGCCAAGTGCTCGACCAGGTCGTATCCCCAACGCTCGCGAAACGCCTGGGGCAGATGGTCCGACCAATGCGGCGCGCCGAACGGGGCCAGATGCGGCTCGTCGGTGAACCAGCCGGGAATGCGGCGGCCGAACTGGTCGCCGAACCGCTGGCGGTACGGTTCCATCGTGACCTCGATGAATTTCTCGGTCACGCCGGGATGCAGCAGATCGACGTACGGCCCGCCGCCTGTCCAAGGCGAATCGAGCGCTCGACCGAGCCGCACGATCAGGTACTGGTCGGCCGCGGACAACTGGCTTGCGCGCGCCGCGTCGGTCACGTTCGTAGACACCTCGCCG
>Ga0351935_1239_pt1 | contig 10914 bp, 11 predicted proteins | sample TotcelT113001L11_FD_206849 | JGI IMG/M metagenome (GOLD analysis project Ga0351935, IMG submission 206849) | Enriched cells from coal bed in the Powder River Basin, Montana, United States - Total cells T11 rep2 HSBNCT.T11.300.1.L11 ... | reverse complement strand
TTTCTTGGTAATCTGCAGCCCCTATAAAAGCAAAGGTCAGAATTTCTCCAAGAGCTACATTATTAGAAAGAGATCGTATATTTTTTACTGCATCTTGATGCATTTCATTAAGACGATATCTCTCTTCCCATAGCTTCAACCATGACTTAAAGTTTCTTTTGGCTATAAATTCTATATCATATGTATCACTCGAAGAACGTTGTGACAAAATGTCTCTCAAAATATCCTCAACGTAGTCACAAAGATGTGCCGCAAAAGCCTTTTGGGCGTCTTGTTGCATATCTTCGGTATTAAACGCGTTTTTAATAGTCTCTTTCGACGAACTCACAACCTCGGCAATAACTTTAAATACTTCTTGCGCGCGATCAAATACCCCAGCGACATCACTATGTCTAAATCTCTCATCAAGATAGGAATAAAGATCTTTTTCACAACGGCCCCATTCCCGTTTATCATCAGGATAGACCTTTTCAACGATAAATTTTAAATATTCCCATTTTTCCAGATCATTCAATGATTTAACAAAACGCCTACTTGAAAGAACTTTCAGAGGGTCTTCTTTATGCTGACCAGGTACGACAAGAGGCCCTGCACCAACCAACGCTGGCACTGTTCCCGTAAATGTAGCCTTCTTATCTTGCACAGACGGCAGAACCTTCTTGTCTTGCATAGCCTGCACAAACGGCACCACCACAAGAGTTAAAGAAACTACTGTATAAAAATTTTTCATAAGATTCTCCCTGTACCTTTATTGAGAAGTTTTTCCCCGTTTTATATTTCTCGCACTCTAACTTCAGCATGTCACACCAACCCGCCTAAATTCAAGTAGAATTACCTAACGATTTATAAAGCAAAACACGCCTATTAAAGGGCGCATTTACTCCCAAATCGCCCTTTAACTCTTTTTTCTCTTTAAAAAGCTCCCTAAAAACCCCTAGCGGCAATCGTTTACTAGACAGCTAAGCAAAAAATACGTAAACTACTACCTATGAAACAGTATCTTAAACAATCCCAAAAACCATTTTCGAAGGTGGCGATAGTTCATGGCAAAAAGAGCAGCAAATATTACTGTCAACGTAACTACACATGTTGATAAAGCTCTCCGTCAATTAAAGAAGAAGATTGAACGCGAAGGTATCGTTCGTGATATGAAGCGTACCGTCTATTTTGAACCTTCTACTCAAAAACGTAGAAAACGCCTTATGCGTGCGGTTAAGCAAAACTACCTCCGCTTAGTCTCAAAGGGCTTGGCGAAGTAACGCTCTCCCATGACACATTACGCCGGCAAATCAGTCAAATTCGCTCAAAAAGAAGCGCAGCTCCTCAAAGAGTTTTCGCTTATTTATATGCAGCTATGCATGGATGAACCATTTCTTGCCACTTTGGTGGTGGGACGTGTTGGTTTGTCACAAGATAAAGGCATAGCTACTATATTCTTCAATTCAGCCCTAGGCGAAGAAGATTATCTTGAAAAGCGTAAGACGTTAGTGCTCTACAAACCTTCGATTCGGAGCGCTCTTGCCAAGGCTATTCGTGGACGTTACACCCCGCAGCTTATTTTCCGCTACGATCGCAACTACGCCAAACAAAAACGCTTGGAAGACCTTCTTGATAGCGTAAAAGAACGTCCATAATGATTATCTATCTCTTTGCACCTATCCTATTTTTGTGCTGGGGGTCGTTCTTAAATGTCGTAGCCTATCGACTTACTCACGAAATTTCCTTTTTTGCTCCACGATCGCAGTGTCCTCATTGCAGGCACCTACTCGCTTGGCATGATCTTATGCCTGTTTTGTCGTGGCTATGGCTACGCGGCCGTTGCCGTTATTGTACACAGCCCATCTCATGGCTCTATCCCTTTATTGAACTTTTAACCGTCATAATCATGACACTTAGCATGTTTACTCTTGATTCTGCTTACTGGCCTGCGTATGCGCTCTTTTTTTCAGCACTCATAGTCTCGATACGTACCGATCTTGAAACCATGCTTATTTCCCGCTATGCAACGCTCGCTCTTGTGCCAGTTGGCATTATGCTCAGTTTTTTGGGCTTTTTACCAATAACTGCGTACACTAGCCTTCTTGGCGCCTTTTTTGGCTATTATCTCATGTGGAGCATTCGAGCTGTTTTTAAATGTATGACAGGCAAGGTAGGTATTGGCCAAGGCGACCTTGACCTCATGGCACTTATCGGCGCCTTTACCGGAGCTCTTGGCTGCTGGGTCACGTTAAGCATTGGTTCAATTGTTGGAGCTTTACTAGGCTCGCTTTACTTAACACTCACCAAGCAATCTACAACGCGCCCATTACCCTTTGGGCCATTTTTAGCGTTAAGCGCCTGCGCATACGTCTTTGCGCAACACTTTTTTGCACATGTTTTTTTGAGTGTCTAACATATTATTTAAGATAAAAAATAAGCTCGACCTAAAATTTTTATAAAATTATGTTTGAAAAAATGCTCTAGTCCCGATCTCCCTGAGTGTTTCTGAGTTTTTCAAAGAAAAACGAAGAAATGTATCGAATGGGCTGGAGGGATAAAGAATCTTTCCCCCCTTCTCCTTCGATACATTTTTGCTTACGCAAAAACACTCAGGACGATCGGGGTTTGTACTTTTTCTTAGATCGAGTTCACGTCAATAAACACTTACACTAAGTAACAATCTCAAAAAATCTCATAACTAGTCGTTAAGATCGTCTTGTACGATCGTAATAACGTTATCTTGATCGATAGTCAAAACGTCAGGCTTGCCATCACCGTCAATATCACCTGCAGCAACGGCAATAAAACCTTCTTTGTTAGCTTTAGCCGCACCTAAATAGGTCGCTGGCGTTTGCAACTTACCTGTCACAAAATTACGACCTTCACCGCCTGAAAATCCATAGGTATAGAGAAAATTCTCATTCTTGCCGCCGCCTTTATACCCTTCTGGCTTCCAGCCAATACTATCAGCCCCCAAAAGCATATCAGTATAGGTACCATGCTCCATCCAATAAGCCTTTTCTGCTGCATACAGTGCATGTAATTGCATATACGCTTCAGTACGTTTAGCTTTTGCATAAAAACGCATGACATTGGGAACTGCAATCATCGCTAAAAAAGCAATTATCGCGACAACAACCATCAATTCAAGTAATGTGAACCCTTTACGCATCTTCACTCCTATTACCTATTAAAGAGACCATTTTAAAAGACTATGATTACTCTCAGTAGTAATAGAGTCAAAGCGGCCCTGTCAATAGACGTTAGAGATACGAATGCCAGAACGGCACACAGAAGAGCTTGCCACTACTATCTAACAGATATTCAAAAAAAACCTGAAAACTCGCTACCAAAAAGAATAGTTAAAAAGACTTATCGCCGGCACCCAACGTACTTTCAAGCTCAACTTTTGAATATGCCCCTTCACGGACCATCACAAGCTTATCGCCTGTTACATCGATAATGGTTGATGGCGTTAGGAGCGTTGACGATTTTTCAGTGCCATCAAGCACTATCCCGTCAACTTGACGCACAATATCAGCGTCCATCTGATCGATAGTTGTCGGCACTGGTTGTCCTGTCTTATTAGCACTTGTCGAAAAAAGCAGCCCCGTTTGAGCTAAAAGTTTTTGCAGACCCGCATGCTTAGGTACGCGAACGGCAATGGTCCAACTTCCCGGCACAGTATTCATATAAGACGGTGCATAGAAACTTTGAGCATATAAAGAAGGCTTAAATATAACCGTAAGAGGTCCAGGCCAACAAACTCGTAACAACTTTTCTACCTGTAACAATTGAGCTGAATCTACCACGCGCGCAACAACGTCAAACGATTGAGCTAATATCAAATAGGGTTTATCTTGGCGCCCTTTAATCTCATCCAATCGCTTTTTTCCAAAATCATTCGCAAGAGACAAGAGCCCAAAAACCGTATCAGACGAGCCTGCCAAGACGCCGCCGCCCTGAAGAAGCTTACTCATCTCTGTGATAGCAGTATCGTCTTGCCAAGAGTATCTTTGCATCATATTTTTAACTCATTGTAAATAAACTTTTTTTTTGATCAACAAAATTGCTCGTTTGACATTATTATAGTATGAGGTAGAGTAAGAGTAAAGTCTCATAAACAATAAACTACTGGTTTATACAAGCACCTGTAGACGTTTAGGAGAAGTGCTTGCTGCCACGTCTGTTTACCCAACAACGTTGCACATGCGCCAATGGAGGTCCCTTTGAGCAGTGCAGTATCTATCCTGTTATGGAGAAAATCATGAATGAACTAAAACAGTCTACCAAAAAGGTAGCCGTTGGCAGCGCCAAGCAACGTAGCTACAGCGAAGTCGTCAGCTATTTTGATAGCAACTGGCAAACAACAAGCAATGAAACCTCTCTTGAGAGCTTAAAACAGCTCGACAAGGCTCTTGGTTCACTTGCAGCAAAAGCAAACGCTATTTTAGTAAGTGGCACCAACGGTAAGTCGTTAACCATTCACTACACTACAAAAATTTTACGCAAAGAAGGTCTGTCTGTCGGCACCTTTTCTGCTCCCCATATTTTAACCTATAATGAACGCTTTGCTCACAATCAAGAATTGATTGCCAATAAAACATTCACCGATCTTGCCAATGATGTTATCGGCACGGCTGAGTCTCTTGAGCTCGCTATAAATTCTTATGAACTTCTCTTTATGATGGCACTCTGCCACTTCAAACAAGTCAATGTTGATGTTGCGCTCTTTGAAGTTACACGCGGTGGCTATAGTGATCCAACTGTTCTTTGCAACCCTCGCATTGCAGCTATAACCCGTATCACGGAAGATCATGCTCCTGAAAAATCAGAAAAAGTAAAAGCTCTCGTTGACGACTGCATGGGCAGTGTCAAAAAAGGCACCAATGTTGTATCGGCAAACCAGAGCAAAATAGTTTTAAACGATATGGAAGCTGTTGTTGAAAGTCGCGGCGGTCTTTGGACCATGCCTATTCGCAAATTAGCACCACTTGCTTACCCATTTGAACAACTTCATGGCCGCTGTGCAGCACTTGCTGAACGCGTTGCCGATATCTATATCAATGATTATGCCGAAAAAGAAGCTGTTGTTTTATCAGACTCGCTCTTGACCAAAACTAAAGGTCGTCGTGGTCGCCCAACGCTTGAGGCAAAGCGTCAATCAGAACTTAATCCAAAACAGACCATCGAACAATTTTGGACAGAAAATCATGGCACCTTGCCTGGTCGCTTTGAACTTCTTGAAAAAGAAAGACCAATGATCGTTCTTGATAATGCTGAAAATATTGATGCGTTTGAAAATCTTTTACTTGGCGTGCGCTTATTGCACTATCGCCGTCCTCTTAAAGGTCTTGCTTTGATCATAGCGAGCAATAATGAATCGTTAGATACAACTGAATTGTTACGCGCATTGCGTTACTTCTTTAAAAAGACTTCGGGCCATATTTTTATCTGCCCATCACAGCCACTACCAGGACAATCAGGAACGGTCTCTTGGGATGCTGAACAGATAGCCAGCGATCTTAAAAGCATGAAGGTAAAAGCGAAAGCTTGCACCGATCTTAACAATGCTATGAGCGCTGCTGCTAGCGTTGCGGATACAAACGAGGGACTTATTGTCATAACCGGATCTACTTCAATTATTTCTGAGTATTGGCTTAATCGTTCAGTCAAAAAACTCTAAACTCCAAGCACAATGATAGGTGAAAACTCGTGACGCTTAGTAGCATTCTTGTTTCACTCTTTATTGGTAGCATAACAGGTTGTATATACGGTTTTCTGTTTGTTCTTAGCAAGCAGAAAACCGTTTTTTCTTCGTATTCACGTAACAAACAGTTCAGTATTACCGTCGGTTTAAGCATGCTTCGTTTTACCCTCTTTACTCTTTTTTTAATCTATCTGTTGCACTGCGAAATCTTAGGATCTATACTAGCTTTAACGAGTTTTCTCGTACTGTTTTGGCTGATTATCATACGAAAAGGCCTTATGCACCATGAAGGGCACACTTCTACATGAGCCTATAATCTGGAAACCTCTCGAGTCTCTCGGCTTGAGTCATTCATTTTTTTCTTTCGAGCTCGATGTTCTTATAAATACCTGGATCGCTTTAGGGATCCTTCTTGCTCTTGCACTGCTTATCCGCTATACACTCTCCCGCCCGCATAATCTCGGGCGTTTTTTAATAACATCGTCACTTTCATCAACCATGGACTTTGTTGAACAGACCCTTAACCGTTTTTCATTCAATCATTTTGCCTTTGTTGGCTCTATTTTTATCTTTATTCTTTTTTGTAACTTAACCGCTATTATTCCCTTTGGCGCACACTTTATGACAGAACCAACGAGCAATCTTAATACGACTCTAGCTCTTGGTATCGCCTCTTTTATCTACGTGCAAAGCTACACTATCTATGAACATGGATTAGTAGAATATTTAAAAGAATTTACCACGCCATTTTTTGTCATGGCCCCACTCCATGTTGTTGGTAAGTTAGCTACCATTATTTCTATTTCGTTTCGCCTTTTTGGTAACATTTTTGGCGGCACCATTATCTCCGAAATCTGGTTTGGCTTTTTAGGCAAATCTCTCTTTTTTGAGCTAGGGGGCATTCTCACGGGCATAAACTTCATAGTCTTAGGTTTTTTTGGCATCTTTGAAGCATTTTTACAAGCCTTTGTCTTTACGATGCTCACCCTCACGTATCTTTCAATCGGCATTCAACATGAAGAAGAACCCTCTCAAGGAAAACGATCATGTTAACGCCCGCATTTTTTCACTACTTTACGCTCGCAGGGATCGTGGGACTTACCGCCATTGGTGTTGGTTTAGGTCAAGGCTTTGCCACCATGGGCTCACTGCATGCTCTCCACATTCAACCGCAAGCTCGTCCAGACATTATACGTTGTCTCGTTCTTGGTCTTGCACTGATTGAAACAGCTGCTATTATTGGCGTCACCATTGCCCTGTTTCTCTTTTTCGGCCTAACCCCCGCTCATATCACCTTTGAAGGTGGTATAGCTGAACTCGGCATCTTAAGCGCCATGAGCCTTTCTGGTTTTACCATTGGCCTTGTATCAGCACTACCCGTCAAAGAAGCGTGTCTAGCGCTTGCACGTCAGCCATTCTTTGGTCAAAAAATTATGCGTTTTATGTTGATCGTACTTTCTATATTACAAACGCCCATCATTTTTAGTTTTATTATTTCGATTAACATCAAAGATCAAATCACCCAGCTCACCACATTTCCCGACAGTTTGCGCCTTTTGGGCGCAGGTTTGAGCATTGGGCTTGGTTGTGTAGGACCCGCAATTGGTTTAGCGCTCTTTGCAAAAAAAGCCTGTCAAAGTATCGGCATCAATCGCTCTGCCTATACCACCCTTGTTACTTTTAGTTTTATCAGCCAAGCCATGATTGAAACTCCAATCATTTTCTCCATGATTATTGGCCTTCTTTTAGTCAGTCTTTCATCACCAAGCTTTGCACGCGGATGCGCACTCTTAGCTGCAGGCCTATGCATGGGTATCGGCACCTTCAGTACCGGTATTAGCTCAGGAAAAACAGCAGGCGTTGCCTGCGAACGTATCGCTACTGAACCTCATTCATATGCAACTATTTCACGCACCAGTCTGTTTGCACAAGGTATTATGGAGACCATCACTATTTATGCGCTACTTGTAGCTCTCGCTTTAATCTTTTTTACCTAATTAGGATTTATGAAGCACAAAAAGGAGTTATCTGTTCTGTATATCATCACCAAGCTTGAACTTGGTGGCGCACAAAAAGTTTGCCTCTCTCTTTTTGAAGGTGTTCATCAAGAGGGGATCCAAAGCTTTTTACTCTCAAGCGCAGATGGAAAATTAGTAAACACAGTCATTAATAATCCACGCGCTATTCTACTTCCCGCTCTCAAACGTGAAATTGCTCTCGGCGCGCTTTGGCAAGAATTTCGCTGCTTTATAACTATGATTTCTACTATTAGACATCTTAAAAAAGAGCACCCAGGACTTATTGTTCATACGCACAGCACAAAAGCTGGTATCATGGGACGCTGGGCTGCTTTTTTTGCCGGCGTTCAACAACGCATTCATACCGTGCATGGGTATGCTTTTCATGACCATCAATCACGACTTTCTTGGTGGCTTATCTATCTGGCAGAACTCATGACAAGTTTTGTTACAACACATTTTGTGTGCGTGTCATCAGCAGATGTAAAAACAGGCATCAAACTTTTTCCCTGGTTTGCAAAAAAACATTCTATAATTCGCGCAGCAGTTGACTGGCAACAGTTCTATCAACCAGCACGCACAGCGCTACCAACACCATCAGCAACACAACCCTTTATTGTTGGCACCGTAGCTTGTTTTAAACCACAAAAAAATATGTTTGATCTGTTACGCGCAATCGAAAAAGTGTATCACACCGATCAACGTATTCGCCTTGAAATTATTGGCGACGGAGACTTGCGATCAGCGATTGAAACATGGCTCCATGAACATAAACTCACACATATTGTCACGTTACATGGCTGGCAAAATCATATTGCACCATTCATGTTTGACTGGCACGCCTTTGCACTCAGCTCTCTTTGGGAAGGATTACCGTGCGCAATAGTTGAAGCGCGATTATTAAAACTCCCTGTGATTAGTTACACCACCGGTGGTATTGCCGATGTCATAACACACGGCACCAACGGTCTCTTGTGTGAACAAAAAGAGTGGGCAAAACTTGCAGACGCTATCCTGCACGTTATGCATGACCACAAGCTTTACTCACAGCTACAAACATATAATGATGATCTTTACGACTTTAAAGATAGCGCTATGGTAAGCGAACATTGCTCGCTGTACCAATCACTCAACGAAAAAAAATCTCTTCAAAAAAATACTCCCCGTTAATTTTTTCAAAAAAAACATCTTTTCGTTCACGTTTTTTTGGATAGGAGTATGCTAAAGCTATTCATGTATAGTTGCATCATTTTTAAAGGGACGCTCCATGATGATGAAATACAATCATATTCTTGATGCTGTTGGTAATACCCCTATTGTAAAAATTCCTTTTGATCACGCAGCGCAACTTTTTGCAAAGCTTGAATATCTCAATCCAGGCGGCAGCGTCAAAGATCGCTCAGCTAAATTTATGATTGAAGAAGCTGAACGTACTGGCCTGCTCAAACCAGGTGGCACCATTGTTGATGCCTCATCAGGCAACCACGGCATCGCTACGGCAATGATCGGTGCAGCCAAAGGCTACAAAGTTATCATCACCGTATCTGAAAAAGTAAGTAAAGAAAAACGTGACACGCTCACTGCCTACGGCGCTGAAGTGGTCACCTGCCCACCAACCGATTTTATCGAAGATCCTCGTGGTTATCATAGCCAAGCGGTCGCAATCAAAGAAAAAACACCAAATTCATTCATGCCTAATCAATATTTCAATATTGTAAACGCAGAAGCACATTATCGCTCCCTCGGGCCTGAAATTTGGAAACAAACTGAAGGCAAAATTACCCACTTTTTTGCTGGCGCAGGTACCGGTGGCACTATTAGTGGCGCAGGACGCTATTTAAAAGAACAAAACCCGAATATTAAAATATTAGCAGTCGACTCAATCAACTCATTCCGTGCAACTAATGGCCATCCAAAGCCGTACAAAGTTGAAGGCATGGGCATCGATTTCGTATCGCCTGTTCTTAATAAACAAGTAATCGACGAATATCTTGAAGTCTCCGACGAACAAGCACTCGGCATGTTGCCTCATTTGGCCAGAAAATATGGCCTTTTAGTTGGTCCAAGCAGTGGTGCCGTTGTCTTTGCTGCCCATGATTATGCCAAAAAGCATATGGGGCCAAACGATCTTGGTGTTATGATCTGCGGCGACTCCGGTCGTGCCTATTTGACCAAGAATTTCTACTAAACTTCACTCACATTGAATGTAAACTGATCGGGGCGGGCAACCGCCCCTTTTTGGCTCAAACGAGTAAAATAGAGCCTCTTGCGGGCTTTGAGCAATTAAATTCATCAAATCTCTCTAAATCAAGCGATTTTACGTCCAAAATCCTTGAAAAACCTCCTCTTTACATTTAATTAATTTCTGTTAGAATTTTAATTAAACAATGTGTCTTTAATTAAAATGCAAAATGTACACTACACAAGAAGCACCGTGGAGGTCTTACATGAATATTTTTTTCAAAAAAACATTCATTATCGTAGCTGCGCTCTCAATAACACCCATAAGCAAAGCTGTGGATGATATAGCCTTTGACGCTGTAATGGCTGCGCGAGAAGAAGCTATAGCAAATTCTACAATTTTTGATCAACAGGAACCAAGCAATACTGCTAGTATTCCAGCTATGCAAAAAAGTGGCGAAGTCGATTTTAAAAAGGTTTTTGCAAATATTCTTCAAAAAATTGAAAAAAATTATTCAAAACCAAATGAACGAGCAAGTCTTTTTGCACAACAATTGGCCAGAAAGATAGGTATCAAAGGCCACATTAGCATCCAAACGGATGCCATAGGCTTATATCCAGAGGGCTCCACTCTTAGTCATCGACTTAACAATGATGAATCGATAACACACATTATTACGGTTCCACCTCAAGCGGCCGCTATCTTTGCTTTACCTCGCTTTCTACAGTTATTTAAACCTCAACATCACGAATATAAAGCTATTTTATACCATGAACTCGGTCATGCAAAATTAATTGAACACATTGCAGAAAAAGCTTCTTACAAAAAAATAGACGATTTTTACCAGGATGCTTCCTACAAAAAACTTAGTTTTTGGCAACTGTATAAAAAATTTATTCTGTGTAGAGCTTTCATAAGTGAACATATCGACCTTCGTTCTTATGAAACTCAACGTATTAAAAAAAATGAGCCGTCACTCGTTGCAACTATTTTTGCAGAGATACAAAAAAGTAACCCATGCGAAC
>Ga0351935_1192_pt1 | contig 13427 bp, 8 predicted proteins | sample TotcelT113001L11_FD_206849 | JGI IMG/M metagenome (GOLD analysis project Ga0351935, IMG submission 206849) | Enriched cells from coal bed in the Powder River Basin, Montana, United States - Total cells T11 rep2 HSBNCT.T11.300.1.L11 ... | reverse complement strand
GTAGTAGTACGAAACGCCGACCGCATAGACATCGCTGGCCTTGCTGGCTGGCCGCGAACGAAACAGTTCGGGCGCCATAAAGTACGGTGTCCCCGCCAAGGACTCGCCGGACGCATCGCGCCGCGCAAGCTGTTTGGCCAGGCCGAAATCGGCAAGTTTCGCCAGCCCGTTGCGATGGACCAGGATATTCGACGGTTTGAAATCCCGATGCACGATGCCGCCGCGATGCGCTTCGGCCAGTGCCGAACAGGTTTGCGACAACATCTCCGTGGCGGTATGCGCATCCAGGTGGCCCGCCGCTTGCACCATCTGTTGTAGCGTCTGGCCGGGCACATACTCCAACTCGATGTAGTGCAGTCCGCTGCTGTGCCCGATGTTGTGTACGGTGACGATGTGCGGATGAACCAGCGCAGCGGCGGCGCGAGCCTCGGCCAAGAACAGATCGACCATGTCGCCGTACCCGGGCCGCGGCGCCAGAATCTTGATCGCACAGGGCCGGTACAGCGTGTTGTGCGTGGCGCGAAAGACCCACGCCATGCCTCCCTTGCCCAGGAACGAATCGATGGTGTAAGCGTCGAACGGTTTGCCGATCAGATCTTCGCGGGGCGCCGCCACTTCCGGCCGGGCTGCATCCTCGCCGCCGGTGAGCGTCAGATCCAAGTCCAAGGTGACTGACAGATCGTGTGCGGTCAGATCTTGTCCGCACTGGGGACAGCGGGGGTTCGCGGCTGCTACCGCAAACGACTCGTTACAGCCTCGACAATACAGCTTTTCTGAGACCGTCGACACGTTGTCACCCTCCAGCCGTGACTATACACCAATCGGAACCCGGGCTCAAGGCTTAGGAAGTTAACAGACAGCATGTGGTATTTCATCGAGATCGTGCCGTCGGCGGTCGCCGAACTCCAACAGATCGCGGTCTTCTGGCGTCGTCGGATCGTCCGGACGATCGACGACCTGTTGGCCTCGCAGCCGTTCGTGCCGACGTGGAAGGAATGGGGCCTTCGGCCAGACGACAACCAACAAAGGTACAACGTCAAGACTTCTGTTTTCGGGGCCACGGTGCGCACGATTCTGCTCGAGGCCGCAAGCCTGTTGCCGGGTCAATGTCCCGGCCCGAACAACACGGCGTTCAGAAACAACCGTTGGGTTGCAGGATACATGGCGCGGAAGTTCGGATCATCGGTAAACGCCACCACGTGGCCGCTGCCCAGTGGTTCGTGGATCAGGTAAGGCGTTTCGGCCACCAGCTCGACGGTCTCAGGCCAACAGAAGCCGCTGGTCAGGATCTGAGACGGGGAAGCGAACGTCACCAGCCCGCGGCCCTTGGAGACGTCCGGCGGCGTCAGGATAACATTGCCCCGGTAGAACACGTCCAGGGCAGCCGCACAACCGAATGTCAGCCAGTGTTCGCGGAACACATGGGCCGTCAGAAAGGCGCCGGGGGCCGGATCCGCGGGCGGCGACGCCGAGTCCGCAGATGGCTCGCCAGTCGGTTTCCCATCTGTGGGCGTCCCAGCAGGCTTGTTCTTCCTCTGAACGCTCAGCAACGAGGCCGGTTTCTGCGTGGCCCATGAGGCGGCGCGCTTGATCAGGATCAAGGTGCCGCCTTGACTGATCCATTGCCGCAGGCGGCTGACATCGCTCTCGCCGGGGCCCTCGCGGCCGCCGTAATCCCCGTCGGGCAGCACCAGCACGTTGTAGTCTTGCAGATTCAAGCGGCTCAAGTTGCTGGCGGCAATCCGGGTGACCGGGTAACGCCAAACCTGGTCAAACAGGTACCACGTATGCCCGGCGGCGTAGCTGGTCGGCCGATCCATCAGCATCGCGATTTTCGGAGGCCGCACCCATACCACGTTTGGTCCGCCCAGTTGGGCGCCGGCAGAAACCAATCCCGTGTCGCAGGCTTGGATCCGCAACCCGTCGTCCCGCGCCGCTTGCTGCATGGCGTCGTGCAGCGTCTCGGGATTCTCGGCGGTGCGCAGAATCAACGTTCCCCGCGGATACGCGTCGTCGCCCATGCGGAAATCGCGATCGGCCACATGCACTCGCAGTCCCTTGCGGAGCCACGAGCACAGGGCTGGCAGCGCTCCGTCGTGGCCGGGGACCAGGTAGGCGATCTTGGCCCGTTCGCCAACGACTTGGCCCGCTGGCCGAACACCGTCCCACGGCTTGCCGGGGACTTCGAGCGGCGCCGACGACGACCAGCACTCCACGCCGAAAGCCAGTGGCAGCGACCACGCGGTCACGTCGTAGATCTCGTCCGGAAACCGATCCGCCTGGCGTTGGAGCTGTCGTTGGACGAACTCTGGCTCCAAGTCCACCTGACGATCCAGCAGCACGCGGACCAGGCGGCTGGCCGGCTGGGCCAGCGGAATATGGAAGCTGCCGGCGGGAATCTGCCGGCGTCCCTTCTCGCCCGTTCGGATCTCGAACGTGTCCGCTTTCATGGTCTTGGCCACGCGGCGCACCTCGACCCCGTTGTTCCGCAGCAGTTCCGCCAGATTCGTCGTACGTTGGGGAGATCTACCCGGCGGCAGGAAGTAGTGGCGGACCGGTCCGTCGTGGCCCAGTTGTGTGCCGCGACGACGGGCTTCATAGAATTCGTCGACCAGCCGCCGGGCATGGGCTGCCGCAAACTCGACCGCCACCAGCGAACTCGTATAGTGATGGCGGACCGCGTCGCTCAAGCGCAAGGTCTGCTCGTCGCTGCGGCGGATCACCAGTCCGCGCACGCCGGCCTGCTCCCACAGATGAGCCAGACCGCCTTGGAAATTCGGCCACGTCGACCCGTAGCCGGGGTAGAACGCGTTGAACATTTCCCGCGTGGTGTACACGAACCCCTGGTCGTCGAACCGCTGGGCAAGTTGTCGGCCGAGTAGGTCCAAGGTCTCGATCTGCTGCGGCAGGAACCAGGGATTGACGGGGTCTGCCTTGGGACTGAAAAAGTACGTGGCATTGTGCCCCATCTCGTGCGCATCCACATAGGTGTGCGGCTGCCAGTGCAGATAGGCCGCCACCCTGGCCTGCGACTCGCGTTGGCTCTGCAGGAACCAGTCGCGATTCATATCGAACAAATAGTGGTTGTACCGTCCGCTGGGCCAGCGTTCGGTATGCTCGGTGGCCAACGGCTCGGCGTCCGGAAACACGCCGCGCGTCTCCCGATATACGTTGACAAACCGCTCGTGGCCGTCGGGATTCTGCAACGGATCGATCAGCACGATGGTATTGTCCAGCAGCTTTTGCGTCTCCGGACGCCGATCGGCCAACAGATGGTAGGCCGTCAGCAAGGCGGCTTCGGTACAGGACGTTTCGTTGCCGTGGACGGCGTATGCCAGCCAGACCAGCGTCGGCATCCCGGCGGCGACTTGGCGGGCCTTTTCCGGCGGCAGGCTTCGCGGGTCGGCCAGTTGCAGATTGGCCGTTCGGATCTCTTCCCGACGCTGCAGGTGCTCCGGCTTGGCCAGGATCAGGTAGTACAGTGTGCGTCCTTCGTACGTCTTGCCGTAGGGAACCAGGACCGCACGATCCGGGGCGGCTCTGACCAACGCCTTCAGATAGCGTTCCATTTCCGCATGGCTCGTAATGTTCTGTCCCCAGTCATGCCCGACGACTCTCTTGAGCGTGGGGATCTGCGGGTCCGGCTGCAAATCCGGTACGGGAAGCAATCGGCGGCTCGCGCGAACCGGTTCGGCCCCGGGCAGCAGGCCGGGCACGCAAAGCACCATCCAACAGGCGGTCGCAAACAATCTTGTCATCCTCTGAACCCTCAGTAACAGACGCACGCGACAATCGGAAACGAGCGGGAACGCCCCGTGCGTCCTATTGTGATTCAGGACGGGCTGGAATCAATCGTGGATCGTAACCTGCAAGTGCGACGGACGGCAAGTTTTTGCTTTGGTCTCGCTAGGACGCAGGGGCAGGATGCAGACCGGAAATGCCAGGGATACGGTGTCCAGGGCCGTTTGCCCGAGTGGCCGTGATCCAGCGGCGGGCGGCTTCTGGGGCTCGGAAGGTTCTTTCCTGCTGGAGCGGGGGAATGTTGCATTCGGCGGTAGAGCGGATATGTTGATCGGATGGCGGGGCTGGACGGCGCGGCGGATTGGCAGCCCTGCTGCTGGTCCGGCGAGAGGTGGTTTTCCGGCCGGCGCAGTGCCAGCCGGGCGGATTCATGCCTCGAAAACCGCCATCGGGACGGTTTTCGGGGACCTGGATTGGTGCGATGGGGTTTTGGGTATGCGGTGTGATCGTCACGCTACGAAATCGAGCGTCTGCATGATGACCGCAGCGCCGTCTGAGGTATGATGAAGAGTTGCGGAATTGACTGGCCCGGATTTCCCCCTATTTCTTTCCGGCCCCGCCGTCGGTGCGGTTCGGAATTCGGCGTGGCGGGAGGATGTGATTCATGTCGAACGTGTTTTGTCCCCCGTCCAACCGTCGGCGGCTTGCTTTGCTGGCCTTGATTGCCGTGGCTGGAACGTGCCTGTCGCTGCTGGCCTACGGGGTGTTGCACAGCAAGGACGAGAACTTGCTCGGCACGCGTCTGGACATCGAAGCGGAACGACGCGCCAAGGCCATCGCGAGCCGTTTCCGGTCGAACGCGTCCTCGATTTGGGGATTGTCAGGCTTCGTCCGCCGGGGTCAACCCGGGAGTCCGGACGAGTTTCAAGAAGCGGCCGAACGGGTGTTGAAGAGTAATACTGACATCCGCGCTGTTTATTGGATTCCGCATCTCACCCCGGACAAGAGGTCGGTCTACGAACAGGCTGCCGCGGGCCTGGGCTTGACGGGTTTTCAATTCCGGGAATTGTCCGCCGAGTACCAGTTGCGCCCGGCGACGGTTACCGATGATCGGGAGCTGTTGCCGATCTACTTTGCGGCCCCGCCGGACCGTCAGCAAGCCCTGTTGGGGTTGGACATCTTGAGCCAGCCGACGCTGCGCAAGACGATCGCGGAAGCGATTGGTTCCGGCAGGACGACGATGAGCACCGCTGTGGCGTGGCCGGACGATCCGCAGGGCAGCAAGGTGATTTTGAATCTTCGAGCGGTGTATTCGGAAGCGATCGCCGGAGACGACCCGCAGGCCCCTGAAGTGCGACGGAATAAACTACTGGGCCTGTTGGCCGTGTCGATTTGCATTGACACGCTGCTGGCAGAGTCCCTGTCCGATTTCGGCCCCGGCATCGACGTGCAGTTTTGCGATACGACAGCTTCGCCCCAGGACCAGTTGCTGTGCGTCTATCGCAGTCAGACGAAAGATGTTGCGTTTTCGGCGCCGGGCGGGACAGGCAGTGCTGCCGCGCCCGTGGTGCTGCAGCCCATTACCCTGGATGTGCCGGGACAACACTGGGCGATCTCCTGCCAACCCACGGCAGACTATTCGGCCAAGCCATCGGGTTTGTTGCCGCTGGTCTCCCTGGGCTTCGGCCTGGTCTTAACCGCCGTCTTGACAACGTATGCCAACACGCTGTTGAGCCGCACGGAAAAGGTTCAGCAGCTGGTGATCCGCCGCACCAGCGAATTGGACTACGAACGGTTCCTGCTGGAAACGCTGTTGGAATACTCGCCGGACTATATCTACTTCAAGGACCGCGATAGCCGCTTTCTGCGGATCAGCCGGGCCTTGGCCAACTACTTCGGCTTGGAGGATCCCGCCGCTGCGATCGGGAAGACCGACAGCGACTTTTTCGACACCGAGCGGTCGGAACAGTACCGGGCGGATGAACAGCAAGTCATGGCCACAGGCCTGGCCATCATGGACAAGGAGGAGCATGGAACCTGGCCGGATGGCCGCGTCGCCCTGCTGTCGACCACCAAGGTTCCGCTACGAAACAATCAAGGAGATATTGTCGGCACCTTTGGCATCTCCCGCGACATCACCAGCCGCAAGCAGGCCGAAGAGGAAGCGGAATACGAGCGGTACCTGCTGCACAGCCTGATGGACAGCGTCCCGGACAGCATCTTCTTCAAGGATGCAGAAGGCTGCTACCTGCGAATCAACAAAGCCAAAGCGGACCGCTCGGGGTTCCGCGATCCGGCGGAAGCCATCGGCAAGTCGGATGCGGACGTGTTCCCCGACGCTCACACGCAACAAGCCCGCAAGGACGAACTGGAGGTGCTGGCCACCGGCCAGCCGATGATCAGCAAGGAGGAGTACCTGACCTGGCCGGGAGGCCAACACAGTTGGGTGGCGACGACTCGCTTGCCGCTGCGCGACCGCACGGGCAAGATCGTCGGCACGTTCGGCATCTCGCACGACATCACGGCCCAGAAAGAGGCGGCCGAGCAGATGCGGTTGGCCAAGGAAGCCGCCGAAGCCGCGAGTCGCGCCAAGGGCGATTTCCTGGCTAACATGAGCCACGAGATCCGCACGCCGCTGAACGCCGTCATCGGGATGACGGAACTGGTGCTCGATACGGACCTGACCGCATCCCAGCAGGAGTACCTGCAACTGGTCCTGGATTCCGGCGAATCGCTGCTGTCCGTGATCAACGACATCCTGGATTTTTCCAAGATCGAGGCTGGCAAACTGGCCCTGGAGTCGGCCGAATTCGAACTCCGCGAGAGTCTCGGGGATACGCTCAAATCGTTGGCTTTCCGCGCACACCGCAAGGGCCTGGAACTGGCCGCCGAGATCCATCCCGATGTCCCCGAACGGCTGATCGGCGATGCCGGGCGGCTGCGTCAGGTCCTGGTGAACCTGGTCGGCAACGCTATCAAGTTCACCGAGGCCGGCGAGGTGATCGTCGAGGTGAACTGCCTGTCACAGACGGAGGATCAGGCGGAACTGTACGTCCTGGTGCGCGACACGGGCATCGGGATTCCGCCGGACAAGCTGGCGTCTATCTTCGAGGCGTTCGAACAAGTCGATACCTCGACGACCCGCAAGTTCGGCGGCACGGGCCTGGGCCTGGCTATCTGTTGCCGGCTGGTCGCGCTGATGGGCGGCAAGATTTGGGCCGACAGCCAATTGGACCGCAGCAGCACCTTTCACTTTACCGTCCGCTTCGCACTGGCCCGCGGCAAGCCGCTTCCCAAACCGCCCGTCGTCGTACAAGGCACACGGGTACTGGTGGTCGACGACAACGCTACCAATCGCCGCATCCTCGACGAGATTCTCCGCAGCTGGGACATGCAGCCGCTGGCCGTCGCGGGGGCTCGCGAGGCGCTGCAAGTGCTGCGCGACGCATTTCGATCAGGAGCCCCCATTCCGTTGGTGCTGACCGACGCCAACATGCCGGATGTCGACGGCTTTACGCTGGCCGATCAGATCAAACAGGATGCGGAAATCGGCAGCACGGTGATCATGATGCTGACCTCCGGCGATCGGCCCGGCGAAATCGCCCGCTGCGAACAGTTGGGCATCGCGTCGTACCTGCTCAAGCCCATCAAACAGTCGGAACTGTTCGACGCCGTCGTGGCGGCATTGGGTGTCAACGCGGTTGACGAACAGATTGCCGCCGCGCCGGCGGCGGCGCAACCATTCGAGTCCCTGCCGCCGCTGCGCGTGCTGCTGGCCGAGGACAGCGTCATCAATCAACGACTGGCGGTGGCCTTGCTGGAAAAACACGGGCATCGCGTCACCGTGGCCGCCGACGGTCGCGAAGCGCTGGCAGCGCTGGAGTCGCAGCCGTTCGATCTGGTTCTGATGGACGTCCAGATGCCCGAACTGGACGGATACGATGCCACGGCCGCCATTCGCGCCGGCGAGCAACGGACCGGGCGGCATGTTCCGATCGTCGCGATCACCGCGCATGCGATGAAGGGCGACCGCGAACGCTGCTTGGAAGCCGGCATGGACGCCTATGTCACCAAGCCCATCCGCGCCCGGCAGTTGTTCGAGGCCATCGCCGCAGCCATCGGCCGCCCCGACGAGGTCTAAGCCTTGCGGGCAGCCGACTCCAGCAACTGTATCAAGCCGGCGCGCAACAGGCCGGTGCAGGCCTGGCCCAGCTGGCGGAACACCAATTGGACGCGGTCCCGGTCCAATTCGGCGTGCAGGGTGCGCAGTAGCGCACAGCCGCGCGCGTCTCCCAAGGTCTGGAGCATCGCTGGCAGCAGTTCCTCATAGACCCCCCACACCCGCTGCCGGTCTCCATCCGTACAGACCGGGACCACGGGGCCTAACTGCGCACCGAATTGCTCGCGGGTGTAATCGACCGCCCCGGCCAGGCTGTGCTCTTTGGGCCGGGACGGTTGACGCCAGTCGTACGGCGGCGTCCACTCCAGCGCCGGGCGGAGACGGTCGATGTGCGTCAGGACGCCCAGCACCGGAGGCAGTTTGCGTTGCAGGTTCGCTTGCGCCCAAGCGTCGAGTTTCTCCAGCAGCTTGGCATCCGCGCGGCGAGCCGGGCTGGCGGCATCCATCACCAGCAGGACCAGGTCCGCGCCGCGCAACGCCTCGTGCATCTCGCCCAGTTGTTCGCGCGTGGCGCCGGCGTCGGCGTACCCTGCAGTGTCCAACAGGATCAACCGGTCCGCAGCGGCTTGGCCGGCGCTCTCCGACGCGGCGACTCGCAACTCGTATCGCTGAACCTGCCTGGTCTGCGGCAGCACGTCCACCGCTGCCTGCTGGCTGCCCAGCAACGCATTGATCAAGCTCGACTTGCCGGCCTTCACCTGCCCCACCACGGCGATTTGAACCTCCAACGGCGCGGCGGGAGACGCGGCATGGCCGGTAGCCGTATCGGCGGCGGTGACGTCTGCGGCGGGCGCCGCCATCCCGGGTTGTCGCGGCAACAAAGGCTGTAACTGCCGATACCGCGCCGCGCCGCCGCGCAGGCGTCCACTGTTCATTTCGATCAAGTAAAATCCGGCGTTGCGGACGAAGATGACATAGAACCAGCCCAGGGCGTGCTCGCGCAGTTGGCGAGTCGCCGATTCGGTGGTGACCTTCGAGATGAGGAAGCGGCCGAAATTCAGCGGGTTCATCAGCAGGGATGCCGCCCAAGCGATGTTGCCGACCGTGCTGAACCACGCAGGCGCCTTGCCCAACAACCGCCACTGGTCCACCGTCAGCAGATGGCTGCCGGGAACATACTGCCGGCGCCACGCGCGAACAACTGGGCGAGATGCACGAGGCGTTGCGCGGCGCGGACCTGGTCCTGCTGGTGATGGATGCCGCCAGCCCGGCTCGCCGCGCGATCGCCAGCGCCAAATCCATCGACGATTGCAGGTAGAAATGCGGATCGGTCAACTGCTCGGCCGCGATCTGTGCGATCCGCCGCTGGTGAGACTCGACCACGTGCCACGCCTCACGGTCGCGAGTCGTCCAATACTGGGGCGCCGTGAAATCGTCCTCGGCCGGCGGCGCCAGCCGCTTTCGCCAGGCGCGCGTCAGCAGCCAAGCGACGACCCAACACAGCGGCGCCAGCCACCACATCCAGGCGAATCGCCCGGACCGATAGACGGCCACGGCGCCCACCGTGCTGAATGCGGCGACAGGCACGACGTACAAGGCGACAATCACCAGCCAGCGCCAGAGTTTCAAAGCGATGTCTCCCAGCCGGGGACAAAATCCACCGTATGGATCCAGGTTGCAGAACGAGAACTCGTACGCTCATTCTACGCCGGGCGATGCCGCCCTTTCAACGGCGACGCCGACGGAAACCGTAGCCGCGCAGCGAAACCCGCAACAGACGGTTTTCGCCGATTCGCGGAAGGGGTATATTTATGATCAGAAGCCCTCCACCAAGGAGATCTGACGATGACCACCGTTTTAGCACCTGCGAGAGCGATCTTGAGTGCGTTGCGATAGGTGGTCGTAAGGGCACTGATCTGAAGCTCACCACCAGTCCCAAGTTTCGCCTCGGGACGAGGGCACCGCCCGCGTATTCTGCGGCGATAACGCCTTTCCGCTCATTTCTCGAACGACGCTAGGGGCACTCGACTCGCCAACTTCGGCGATCCAGATTCCAAACGACACGGCAGCCGGTCAGGCGATGAAAGAAATCATCCACTATTTCGAACGCGGGTTCTTCGTCTGCGGGAAACACCAAGAAATGCTTCGGTGCCGGGCTGAGTTGCCGGACGGCGGCCAAGCCCTCGTCGAAGGTCTCGGCGATTGCAACCAGTCGGCCTTGGGCAATCGCCGCATATTGGCCGCGCCCGGCGCGGCGGATCTGGTCACACAACCGGTTGTACGCCGCCCGGTTGCTGCTCAACTCGGCTGAAAAGGTTGTGGCCGGCCACGGCCAGCACAAAACGATTGGTGTCGCGACGCACGGGTCAGCACGCTGCGTTCTGCTCCGCTCATCCTTGGTGCTCTTTCCACATTTGGGCCGCCTGCGTCAGCTGGTCCCGCCAGACGCGTTCCAGTTCCTGGGCGGACGGCGCATTGCCCTGCCGGACTTGGCCAAAATACCAGCCACAGGCTTTGCCCAATCCGTAGGTATAGCCATAGGCCAACGCCGCGTTGGCCGCCGCGCCGACAAAGGGGATGAATTTCAGCGTGCTCCGCACCGCCTGGCGCGCCAGCAACCGCCCGCCGATCGGTCCGGCCATCTCCAGCAAGGCCCGCACGTTCCACTGCTGGCCATAGACACTCGCCAGCCGGTACATCAGGTGCGACTGAATTGCGGCCACGACGGGAATGTCCAGCCAGGGCAGCGGTACGGCGGCGGCCGTGGCGGCCAATATGCTGTGGCCGATTACCAGCGGTAGGGCGCGGCGGTCGTTCAGGTCCCGCAACGATGCCATCGCATCGAGCAGCGTCAACAGCGTCTGCCGGTACGCGGCGGGCAGCATGGCCAGCAGGGTATCCTTGAGCCGCGCGCCGCCGAAATCCGGCTGGTCGAAGCCGTCCTCGGGTTGCGTCAGGTCCAGCGGTACCACGTGATCCACCAAGCCGGCAAACCGTTCCTGCTGGGCGACGATGCTGCGCTGCAAGTCGGGCGGCAGCGGATCGGACAGCACGCAGGAATCGAACGGGTCGAGCAGCGGGTGCTGTTGGCCGGGGTAGGCCTGGTGCAGACACGTCAAAGCCAGCAGCACGGGCCGGTCCGGCGCCGCCTTGCGGATCGCCCGCAACGGCTCGACCACCTCGGTCAGCGCGTGATCCATCGCCCGCACCGTCACGATCACCACGTGCGTTGACGCCGAGAATCGCTCGATGTCCTCGCGAGGATCGTAGCGGGTTTCGCCCAGGCCTCGCGTGTCCAGAAAGCGAGCCAGCGGCGATTCGGCGGAAGGAAAATCGTATTGCTCGGAGTACTGTGTCTGGGGCCGGTATCCGCTGCCGATCTCCGCCCGCTCCACCCCCGTCAGGTACTTGACGATCGACGTCTTGCCGCTGCCCGTCTTGCCGAACAGCCAGAACACGGGCACCGGCGCGCGGTCCAGCAGCCGCTCCCGCTGACGTCGGTATTCCTCTTCGGACAGCCGGTGAAACGGGAACCATGTTTTGAGTTTGCGGAACATACGAGGGCTCTCACGACTCGGACTCAGCGGCCGCCAGGACGCCGTATTGATCTAGTTTCTTCTTCAACGTCGTACGGTGCAAGCCGAGCAGGCGGGCAGCTCCCGCGCATTGCCCGCGGCACTTTTCCAAGACAGCTTCCAGCAACGGGGGCTCGACGGCCCGCAGCAGGTCGTCGTACAGTTGCCCTTCTTCGCCGGGCTGCGCCAACTGGATCTCGGCCCATTGTCGGATGAGTTCTGCCAGTCGGTCTTTGGGTGGACCAGCGGCCGCCGGTGCCGCGGGCCAGATGGGCGGCGCGGGCGGCGGCAGATGGTCCGGCTCGATGCCGCCGCCGCGGGCCACAATCACAGCGTGCTCGACGGCGTTACGCAGCTCGCGAACGTTGCCGTACCACAGCCGCTGCTGCATTTGGTGCAGGGCGTCCGCCGAGAAACCCGGCGCCGGCTCGCCGCGGGAGACGGCCAGGGACAAGAAGTACTCGGCCAATTCGCGGATGTCGTCCGGCCGTTGCCGCAGCGGCGGCAGGTCGATGCGAAACGCGGCCAGGCGAAAGTACAAATCGTGGCGGAACCGGCCGTCGCGGATCTGGGCCAGCAATTCCTGATGCGTGGCCGACACGACGCGGAAATCGCTCTTCACCGGCCGACCGGCGCCGACGGGCAGCACTTCGCCGTGTTCGAGCGTCCGCAGCAGTTTGACTTGTGCCGCCAGCGGAATGTCAGCCACCTCGTCCAAAAATAGCGTTCCGCCGTCGGCGTGTTGCAGCAGTCCAAGATGCTCCCGCTCGGCGCCCGTGAACGCGCCCCGCGCGTGGCCGAACAATTCGCTTTCGGCCAGCGACGGGTTGAGCGACGCCAGATTGACGGCCACAAACGGCCCGTCCGCGCGGCGGCTGTAACGGTGGATCGCGCGAGCCGCCAACTCCTTGCCCGTACCGCTTTCCCCGCACAGCAGCACGCTGGCGTCGGAGGCGGCCGCCAAGGCGATCCGCTTGAAGGCCTCCTGCATCACGGGCGAACGGCCGACGAGTCCGGCGACGTTCTCCGCACGCGCCACCGGACCGGGTTGCGAACCGCCGGCCAACGCCCGTCGCACCGCCCGCTCGGCCGCCTGCAAGTCGAACGGTTTGATCAAATACTCAAACGCTCCCTGACGCACCGCCTCGACGGCCGTGTTCAAGTCGCCATAGGCCGTCATGATGATGATCGGCAGCTCGCCGCTCTGCCGCCGCAAATGCTGCATGGCGGTCAAACCGTCCATGCCGGGCAGGCGGACGTCGAGCACCACGGCGTCGGGGGGCTGCTGCGAGGCCAGCTCCAGCGCCTGCTCGGCGGACGACGCCGTGACGACTTCGTGACCCAGACCCTGCCCCAGGCGGCTCAAGGCCCAACAGATACTCGGTTCGTCATCCACGACCAGCAGTCTCGCCATGCGAGTCCTCCCCAAGAATCGGCAGCTCGATCACAAAGCTCGTCCAACCATCGCGCCGCTGCCAGTGCAGGGTGCCGCCGTGCTGTTGGATCGCTTCCCAAGCGACGGACAGCCCCAGTCCCACACCGTCGGGCTTTTCGGAGACCAGCGGCTCGTACAGCTGGTCGCGCACCTGCGCCGCGGGGCCGGCGCCGCTGTCCAGGATCTCCAGCCGCACGCGGCCGGAGTGTTCGACACGGGCGGCTCGAACGATCACGCAAGGCGGCGGCCGCCCGGCCGCCGGCCGCGTGCCGGCTTCGGCCGCCGCTTCGACCGCGTTCAACAACAGATTGACGATGGCCTGGGCGAGCCCGTCCGCGTCACCGGCGACCTCCAGCGGATCGGTTGGGGCGGACCACTGCAATTCGACCGCCAGATGATCGGCCTTGGGGCGGACCAGCGCCAGGGCTCGGGCGACAACCGCGGCCACGTCCAGCCGGACCAGGGGCCGCGTCTGCTGCTTGCCCAGCGCCAGGAATCGCTGCAAGTACTCTTCCATCAAGTCCAGCTGCTGACGAGCGACGGCCAGCTCTTCGTC
>Ga0351935_1131_pt1 | contig 13520 bp, 8 predicted proteins | sample TotcelT113001L11_FD_206849 | JGI IMG/M metagenome (GOLD analysis project Ga0351935, IMG submission 206849) | Enriched cells from coal bed in the Powder River Basin, Montana, United States - Total cells T11 rep2 HSBNCT.T11.300.1.L11 ... | reverse complement strand
TGTCCTGAGCCTTTTCGATCTTGGCCCAAGAATCTCGCAGGGAAACGGGACCGGATGCCGACGTTGTCCCCGTGCTTCGCTGGCAGGCGGACAAGAACGAGCTCGGCGACCGAGATTTGGACGAGGATTCGGAGGCGTCCGGAGAGAAGCTGAGCAAGACCGAGCGGCGACGCCTGAAGAAACTGCGGCAGCAGGAACAAATGCGGCGGGCCGCATAGGAGCATTCGATCGCTCAGGATAGCGTTGCTAGCATTCCGTATTGGTTCGATCGTGGTCGGCATCCCGCGAAGTAACCTTGTCCAGATCGCAAGGTCCGCTAGAATTTGCACTTGTTGCCTATTTTGGCTGCCTCTCCCACCGATCGCTGCCGAGCTGGTCCCCGTGCGGCGTCGCCTAGGCCGACAGCCGCACGGATCTTTGGCCGTTATCCCCCGAGAAGTCTGATTACATGGTCCGCACTCGTTTTGCACCCAGCCCGACAGGTTATCTGCACATCGGCGGGGTACGCACCGCCTTGTTCAACTGGTTGTACGCCCGGCAGCATGGCGGACAGTTCATCCTGCGCATCGATGATACGGATCAACAGCGGAACGTCGAACAGGCGTTGCAGCCGATCCTGGAGGGCTTTCGCTGGTTGGGTATCGACTGGGACGAAGGTCCGGACGTCGGCGGGCCATGCGCTCCCTATTTTCAGTCGCAACGGGTGGATCGGCATCGGCAGGCGGTGCAGACGTTGCTCGCCAACGGGTGCGCTTACCGGGATTACGCTCGCTCCGAGGAATTGCAGGCCGAGCGGGAAGCGGCGGAACGGGAAAAGAACGCCTTCCTGTACAGCCGCCGCTGGATGGCGGAAACAGCCCAGCAGCAAGCGGATTTCGAGGCGCAGGGCCGGCAAGCGGTGGTGCGACTCAAGATGCCCCGCGAGGGGCGATGCACGTTCTCGGATCGGATTCGCGGCGATGTCGCTTTCGATTGGGCCGCGGAACAAGATCACGTGATACAACGGGCCGATGGTTCCTGTCTGTATCATTTGGCCAGCGTTGTGGACGATCACGACTTTGCGATCACCCACGTCATCCGCGCTGTCGAGCACCTGTCGAATACGCCGCGGCAGATCTTCATCGCCCAGTCGTTGGGGTACCCGCTGCCGGTCTACGCGCACCTGCCGTATGTGGCGGAGCCGGGCAGCGCCAACAAGCTGAGCAAACGCAAGTTGAACCAGTACCTGAAGCATCGCGACTTCAAGGCGTTGTTCGATCAGGGCGCGAGGATTGCCGGCGCGGTGGGCTTGCCCGCCGCGGCGGAGACCTTCAATCCCGTGATTGTGGATTTCTACCGCGAGACCGGCTATCTGCCGGACGCGCTGGTCAACTATCTGATGCTGCTGGGCTGGTCGCTTGACGACCGGACGGAGAGTTTCACCCGGGACGAAATGATTCGCTTGTTTTCGCTGGACCGAGTGAATCGAGCGCCGGCCAGTTTCGATCCCTTGAAGTTGGCATCGTTCCAGGAACGGTACATGCGGGCGGTACCGATCGAGCAGAAAGTGCGGATGGTGTTGCCGTTTCTGCAAGCGGCCGGTTGCGTGCCCGATCCGCTGCCGGAAGACGTTGACCGCCAGGTGTCGGCGATCGTCCAGGCCGCCGGGGACCGGCTCAAGATTGCCGGCGATATCCTGGACTTTGCGGATTTCTTCCTGCCCGACGATCAGCTGCCGTATGATGAAACCGCCTTCGGCAAGCGGTTGGCGAAACCGCCTCGGGCGGCCGAGTTATTGCGCGGATTTCAAGCCCGGCTGGCGGCAGCCGAAGCGTTTGACGCAGCCGCGTTGGAAACCCTGTTGCAGCAGTTTCTGGAAGCAGAGGGAATCAAAGTCGGCGATGTGATCCATGCCGTGCGCGTGGCCGTGACCGGCAAGGCAGTGGGTTTCGGGATGTTCGAGACGCTGGAGATCCTGGGGCGAGAGCGTTGCTTGGCTCGCATCGAGCGAGCCTTGTCACGGTTGGACGTCGCCGTCGGCGGAGCGGCTGGCACAGAGACGAATTAGCTCGAATGGTTCTTGTTTACGAAAGTCGATGCGACCTATGACGAAGAACGAACGGATGCCGGACGGAGCAGACCAAGGGTCCGACGCGGCCGAGGCCGCGGGCGGCCGGTCCTTGAACTTCATTGAGCAGATCGTCGAAGATGACCTGCAGAGCGGAAAGCACGGGGGCCGCGTGCATACTCGGTTTCCGCCGGAGCCCAATGGCTACCTGCACATCGGGCATGCCAAGTCGATCTGCCTGAATTTCGGCTTAGCGGCCAAGTACAAGGGCTTGTGCAACCTGCGTTTCGACGATACGAATCCCTGCAAAGAAGAGCTGGAATACGTCGATTCGATCATGGAGGACGTCCGCTGGCTCGGCTTCGATTGGGCGGATCGCCTGTTTTTCGCCTCCGACTATTTCGAGCAGCTGTACCAGTGGGGCGTCCAGTTGGTTCGGGACGGCAAGGCGTACGTTTGCGAGTTGACCGCGGACGAGATGCGTCAATACCGCGGAACGCTGACGCAGCCCGGCCGCAACAGCCCGTGCCGCGATCGTAGCGTGGCGGAGAATCTGGACCTGTTTCAGCGGATGCGGGCCGGCGAATTCCCTGACGGCTCTCGGACCTTGCGCGCCAAGATCGACATGGCGCATCCGAACCTGAACCTCCGCGATCCGGTCCTGTATCGGATCCTGCACGCCTCGCATCATCGCACCGGCGACCAGTGGTGCATCTACCCGATGTACGATTTCACGCACGGGCAATCCGATTCGATCGAACAGATCACGCACTCGATTTGCACCCTGGAATTCGAGAACCACCGCCCGTTGTACGACTGGTTCATTCGCGAGTTGGGTATTTTCGCACCGCAGCAGATCGAATTCGCGCGGCTGAATCTGACGTATACGGTGATGAGCAAGCGCAAGCTGTTGGAATTGGTCAAACAACGGCTCGTCAACGGCTGGGACGACCCCCGGATGCCGACGATCTGCGGCTTGCGCCGCCGCGGATACACGCCGGAATCCATCCGGCGGTTTTGCGACCGGATCGGGGTTGCCAAGTTCAATTCGACGATCGACGTCGCCGTGTTGGAGAATTGCGTGCGCGAGCATCTGAACGCCACCGCCCCCCGGGCGATGGCGGTCCTACGGCCGTTGCGCGTGGTGATCGAAGATTATCCCGAGGGCCAGGTCGAGCAGTTCGAAGCGGTGAACAATCCCGAAGATCCCGCCGCCGGGACGCGACTGGTTCCGTTCTCGCGCGAGATCTACATCGAACACGACGACTTTCGGGAAGATCCTCCCAAGAAATTCCATCGTCTGGCTCCAGGTTGCGAAGTCCGCTTGCGCTACGGCTATGTGATCAAGTGCCGCGAGGCAATCAAGGACGCGCAAGGCGAGACCGTCGAACTGCGTTGTACGCACGATCCCCAGACGCTGGGCAAAGCGCCGGAGGGTCGCGCGGTGAAAGGCGTTATCCACTGGGTTTCGGCGGCGCACGCCTGCTCGGCCGAAGTGCGATTGTACGATCGGCTGTTTACCAGCGAAGATCCCGAGGATGTCGCTGCGGGGCAGGACTATCAGCAGAACTTGAACCCCGCCTCGCTGGAAGTGCTCCGCAACTGTCCCGTGGAACCCAGCTTGGCCGGGGCTGCGCCGGGCAGCCGGTTTCAGTTCGAGCGGCTGGGGTACTTTTGCGTTGACGCCAAGGATTCCCAGCCGGACGCCCTCGTGCTGAACCGTACCGTTTCCCTGCGAGATTCTTGGGCCAAGATCGAAAAGGCTCAGGACAAGGGGCGACGCGGATGAGTTGTGCATCGGACCCGATCGCGATCCGTCCCGCCGAAATCACCGACGCCGAAGCCATCGAGGCGTTGGTGGAACCGTACGTACAGCGGCGTGTCCTGCTCCGTCGCTCGCTCGAAGAACTCCGTGACTTGACGCGAAACGGCTTCATCGCCGAACGGGACGGCCGGATCGTCGGCTTTTCCGCCGTCGACATCTACTCAAAAAAACTGGCCGAACTCCAATGTCTGGCCGTCACCCCGGATGCCCAACGACAAGGCATCGGCAAGCTCCTCGTGCAAGCCTGTATCGACTGTGCCCGCGAGCATCAAGTCCTGGAGGTGATGGCCATCACCGCTGCCGAGCAGTTCTTTCGAGACTGCGGCTTCGATTACGCCCTGCCCGACCAGAAGAAGGCGCTGTTCATCAACACGCGCCCGCGGTACTAACCTGCTGCCAACTCGCTTGGGCTCTCGTTGGCGGCATTTCGTAACGTTCCGATCGAAACGGCCTGACACCGGGCTTGTCCTCTCAGAACGCAGATTCGGAATTCTGTCAAGCTTTTTCCGTGGTTATTGCGTGGAAAGGCTTAATGTCTGGGACAACTTTTCCAGATACGTTAAACGGGATGGTTGCATAGGCAAGCTAGGAAGATTAGATTATTAGGTGATCCAGACGGCTGTCTGCGTGTCGATCAACTGCGTGGACCGATGCGTACGTTTCCGCGATGAATAGCCGACTTACCACAGGTTTACACGAAGATTTGGGAGGCTAAGCGAATGCGTAAGTGGTTCTCTATCGCCAGAGTGGCCCTGTTGTGGGCCGTCGTGTTCTTGATGACGATTGATTCGGCAATGGCCTGCCGATGGCTGTGCGCGTGGAAGACGCGCCGCGCCGCGCGTTGCTGCCCGAGGGCTTGCGTCGTTGCGCCAATGACGTGCGAGGGAAAAGACAAGGGTATGGAGTTGGACGCCGAAGTCACGGACGAAGTGCCGCCTCCGCCGCCCGTCGCTCCGGAAGCGGCGCCCGAGGTCGAACCGATGAAAGAGGAAGCCGCGGCTCCGGAACCGGCCCCGAAGCCGGTGGATTATCCGAAGGAAGCTCCCAAGCCGGTCGAGATGAAAGAAGCGCCGAAAGCAGCGGCCCCTGCGCCGGAACCGAAGCCTGTGGAACCGGCCCCTGCTCCGGAACCGAAGCCCGTGGAACCGGCCCCTGCGCCGGAACCGAAGCCGGTGGAACCGGCCCCTGCGCCGGAACCGAAGCCCGTGGAACCGGCCCCTGCGCCGGAACCGAAGCCCGTGGAACCAGCCCCTGCGCCGGAACCGGCCCCTGCGCCGGAACCGGCGATGCCCGAGGAACCGGCGATGCCCGCCGAGGAACCGAAGGAAGAGCCAGCCGCAAAGGATCCGCTCGACAGCCTGTTTGGCGACTTGCCCAAAGAGCCTGCCGCGGAACCGGCTCCGGCGATGGAGTCTGCGCCGGCCGAACCGCCGGCCGCAGAACCGGCCAAGGATAGCCTGGATGACCTGTTCGGACCGCCGGCGGCAAAGCCGGAAATGGAAGCCGCTCCAGCGGTCGAGCCGGCCGCGCCCCCCGCCGCAGAACCGGCCAAGGACAGCCTGGACGATCTGTTCGGACCGCCGGCGGCGACGCCGAAAGCGACTCCCAAGGAGCAGCCCAAAGCCGACGCGTTGGACGATCTGTTCGGACCGCCGGCGGCTCCCAAGCCGGCCGCGGCTGATCCGTTCGGCATGAGCGAGCCCGCCGAGTTGCCCATGAGAACTTGGGTGGACGACACCGGCAAGTTCCAGGTCACGGCCCAGCTGGTCGAGGTTCTGGATGGCAAGGTTCGGCTGCTGAAGGACACCGGCACAACGACGACCGTCGCCATGCAGCGGTTGAGCGATGCCGATCAGCAGTACGTCCAGACGCTGGTGGCACTGCAAGGTTCGAGCGTGATCGGCCGCCTGGCCGCTCGCTAGAGCTTCTGGATGCAAAACGGATGCGCGCCATCGGGCGCGCATCCGAGGCTCGTTGGGCTCAGACGTACAGAATTCAATTTTGCCGGTCATCGACCTCATCTTGAGGAAGACGGCTTGCCCCGGCAAAATTGAATTCTGTACGTCTGAGCCTTCGTGTTTGGGGACAGCGTCTTCCACGGGCTGGCAGGGGTGCGAGACGACGGCCCGCCGTGTTGTCAGCGAATTTCAGGCCGCCTGCGCGATGCGGTTTCGCCAGGACGAACAACCCTACCTCCTGCGACAACATTTCTTTTCCTCTCCGCTCGGCCACTCGGCTTGCTCCCTTGCGTCCCTGGACAATTGCCCGCGGCAGACCAGCCGCAATCCCTCCTCCACCTCGGTCGCATCTTGACGATTCTTGCCGCCGATGCGTGCGCGGGCAGCCCTCGGCGCGGGCAGGCATGGCGTCATCGCAATGGTCGTTTCGGTCCTGCGTTTTGTGACCTACGGAACGATGGTGTGCATCGCGAACTCCAGGCAAACCTCAACGCTAGCCGTCTGCAGATTGGCGAAACTGTAGAGAGCTTGCCGAATAGTTAAACCAGACAGAAAGGAATTCGGTTGGGCACGGACACGCCCACGGACAATCGGCGCCCGGTGAAGTCGTCGAAGTCGAAGCGCAGGCGGCGTATTCGAGTTGGAACGCGAGTTGGGCGGTTATCGCCAGCACCACGGCTGGGGGAACTGCCTGGCACGGAACCGACGGGCGACACGCTGCCGGATTGCTGTAACAGCAACAGGTCGTGTCCATGTTTGAGAATCGAAACCTGGCTTCCGATTTGTTTGCCTTGGGCCTGCTGGTCCTGGCGGTCTTCTTGGGCATTGCGTTGCTGACGTATGACCCAGCCGATCCGATCGGTGAGCCGTTTACCCCGTTGAATCGAATCTACGCTCCCGACCTGGTGGTCTATCCGCTGAACGAGACCGTCGCCAACGGCTGCGGAACCTGGGGCGCCTATGCCGCCGATCTGCTGTTCACGGCGTTCGGCGTTTGCGCCTATTATCTGGTCGTCTCGTTGGCCGTCTTGGACTACCACCTGCTTCGCCGCCGCGAAATCGATACGCCGTTAGTGCGTGCGATCGGATGGGTGGGGTCTCTGGTGGGCTTGGCGGCAATCGTCGCGATCGTCGCGCCCGGCATGTCGCCGGGGCCGGTGATCGGTTCCGGCGGTTACTTGGGGGCGTTGGCCAAGGGCATGCTGCACACGCAATTCGCGACCTCGGGCAGCCTGATTCTGGCGGCCAGTCTGTTCGGCGGCGGCTTGCTGTTGTGTACCGATTACGTGCTGCTCCGCCTGCTTGTGATGGCCATCTCCCTGGCCTTGATTGGCCCGGCGCGCGCGGCTCGACTGTTGCCGGCGCGCCGCGTGGCCAAGGCGAAGCCGGTGAAAGAGGAGATCGAGGAAGAAGTGTTGGACGAGTTCGACGAGGTCGTCTCCGTCAAATTCCGCAGTCGGCCGACGACCGACATTGCGGAGGACGAGTTGAGCAGCCTGGATCAACCGGCGGCCGAGGACGACGAAGTGGTGGCGGTGCGGCAACTGAAGCGGCCTCCATCGCTCAAGACGTTGGCGAACGCGACAAGCGCGACAAGCGCGACGAGCGAGCCGATTCCGGAAGCGGACGGCAGCGACCTGCGCATTCGCAAGCCGACCGACCGCAATGCACGCGAGGCCGTGATGCAGTGCCTGGACGAGGCCAGCCGCGGCAAGGAGCATCTGGACTATGTGCTGCCGAGTTTGGACTTGCTGTTACCCGGCGAGGACTTTTGTTTTGACGAGCAAGAGAAAGAAGTCCGCCGCAAGGCGAAGGTCTTGGAAAAGACGTTCGGCGATTTTGGCCTGAAGGTCAAGGTTGTCGAGATCGAAACGGGTCCGGTGGTGGCCCAGTACGAGGTCGAACTGGAGGCCGGACTGCGGTTGTCGAAGGTCACCGCGCTGGCCGACGATCTGGCGATCGCGCTGCGCGTGCCCAGCGTGCGGATCGTGGCCCCGATTCCCGGCAAGAACACGGTGGGCATCGAAGTCCCCAACGAACAACGCCAGGTGGTGCGGTTGCGCGAAGTGATCGAAGAAGGCGGGGCCCAGGTCCGCAAGATGCGCGTGCCTTTGTTCCTGGGCAAAGACGTGTCGGGCAGTCCGCTGTTGGTGGATCTGTCGACGTTGCCGCACTTGCTGATCGCCGGGCGCACCGGCACCGGCAAGAGCGTCTGCTTGAATGCCATCATCACGTCGATCCTGATGACGCGGCGGCCGGACGAAGTGCGGATGCTGATGATCGATCCGAAGATGGTCGAATTGAGCGGCTACGGGCGTTTGCCCCACCTGATGCATCCCGTGGTCACCGATATGCGCAAGGCCGAAGCCATTCTGGCTTGGGCGGTCGACAAAATGGAAGAGCGGTACGCGCTGCTGGCTCGCGCCGGCGTGCGGCACATCGCCAGCTATAACCAGCTGGACGAAGAGGAGCTGATGAGCCGCTTCAATCCGGAGTCCGAGGAGGAGCGAGCCACGATTCCGCTGCACCTGCCGTTCATCGTGATCGTCGCGGACGAGATCGCCGACATGATGATGACGGCCGGGAAGGAAGTCGAGCAGCACATCATCCGCCTGGCCCAGAAGAGCCGGGCGGTCGGCATCCACTTGATTCTGGCCACGCAGAAGCCGACGGTGGACGTGATCACCGGTTTGATCAAGTCCAACTTGCCGGCCCGCATTTCGTTCCAAGTGGCCAGCCGCACGGACAGCCGCGTCGTGCTGGACGAGATGGGCGCGGAAAAACTGCTGGGCAACGGCGATATGCTGTTCTTGTGGCCCGGCACCAGCATGTTGCTTCGCGGTCAAGGCACGTACCTGGACGACGAAGAGATCTCCCGCGTGGTGGATTTCGTCAGCACGACCGAGCCGGATTTCATCCACGAATTGGTGAACCTGAAGGTCGAGGAAAAAGCCGAAGGCACGGTGGGCGAGTTGAAGAAACGCGACGAGTTGTACGAGACGGCCGTGGACATGGTGGTTCGCGAAGGCCGCGGCAGCGTTTCGCTGTTGCAGCGAGCCATGGGGGTCGGTTACGGACGCGCCGCCCGGCTGATCGACTTTATGGCCGAAGACGGCATCGTCGGACCGTATGCCGGCTCGCAGGCCCGCGAGGTGTTGATCTCGCTGGATGATTGGGAACGCATGCGAAAGGCCGGCGCCGAAGAGGCGACCATTCCCGGGCCTGCGCAGGCAAAGAAAAGCCGCAAAGTCTCGCTGCGTCCGCCGGTGAAACCGCTGGACGAATTCGACGAGGACCTGGATTTCGAGTGCGATCACGACGATTTTGACGAGGAAGAAGCCGAGGGGGCCAAATTCCTGACCCGCTTCTCGGCATCCTGAGCTCGCGTTGCGATGGGAGGGAGCGGCTGCCCGACGTGAACTCCAACGGGAACGGCTCCTGGACGGCGAGCAGCCGACAGACGGCGGGCAGCCGCGTGTCGGGCGCCGCGGGTTGGCAACAACTCGGCGACCTGCTAAGGTGGTGGCAACACTCTTACAGGAGACCCGCCATGCGTTTTGTGCTCGCCTGCTCGTTGCTGTTGGCTGCTTGCCACGTTTTCGAGATCGCCCCCCTCGCCGCTGCCGGCGACTTGTTCGTTGCCCCCGACGGCAGCGATACGAATCCTGGTACCCAAGAAAAACCCTTCGCGACGATTGCCGGGGCGCGCGATGCCGTGCGGCATCGGATCGCCGAGGGGTTGACCTCGAACGTCACCGTGTACCTGTTGGCAGGGACGTACCGAGTAGCGGAGCCGCTGGTTTTCGGTCCCGAGGACTCTGGGGATGACAACTTTGCGGTCACCTATGCCGCGCAGCCCGGCCAGGCGGTTGTCCTCAGCGGCGGCCAGCCGATCACCGGTTGGAAACGCGGCGAGGGCGAGATCTGGATTGCGCCGGCACCCGGCGTTCAGGAGGGCAAATGGAACTTTCGGCACCTGTTCGTCAACGGGCGGCGGGCCGTTCGGGCACGCACACCGAACGTGGACGCCGAGAACCCCGACTGGCAGCTGAAAGGCGCCGACTTGGCCGCCGACTTGTCGCGTTACACGTTGACGTTTCCTCCGGGATTGCTTGGCGCTTGGTCCCACCAGGCGGACATCGAGGTGATGGTCGCCGGCAACTGGGAGATCAATCGCTTGCCGGTCCAGAGCATCGACCACGACGCGGGCGTGGTGGTGCTCGCACCGCCCCACGCTCAGGGCCACGACGCGATCCGGCCGGGCCCCGGCCGCTGGTGCCATTTCGAAGGCGCCCCCGAACTGCTTGACCAGCCCGGCGAATGGTACCTGGATCGCCCCACCGGGACGCTTCGCTATTGGCCGCTGGCGGGCGAGGACATGCAGACGGCCGAAGTGATCGCGCCGGTGGCCGAACGTCTGGTGGAGGTCAAGGGCCTGCCGGATCGACCGGTGCGGAACCTGCACTTCCGCGGCCTGCGTTTCGAGCATACGGGACTGGGCTTGCCCGAAGTCGGATACCTGGGCATCCAAGCCTGCCACCACACCACCGGCACGAAGTGGACGGGAACCTGGGGCCGCGTGCCGGCGGCGATTTGCTGGAATTACGTCGAGCGGTCCAGTCTCGAAGACAGCGTGCTGACGCGACTGGGCGGTTGCGGTGTGGAACTGGTGACCAGCTGTCACGACAACCTGATCCAAGGCAACGAGATCACGGATGTCAGCGGCAACGGGATCATGCTGGGCGGTCCCCGGGGCGAGGCCGAGGTGCCCCAACGAAACCGCATCCGCAACAATCACGTCCATGCCTGTGGCGTCGAGTACTACGGCGCGGTCGGCATCTGGGTCGGCTTTGCACAACAGGCGGAGATCGCGCACAATCTGGTGCATGGCTTGCCCTACAGCGGCGTTTCGGTGGGTTGGCAGTGGAACCCCGAACCGACGCCCTGCAAACAGAACACGATCCAGTACAACCACATCTACGACGTGATGAACCGCTTGTGTGACGGCGGCTGTATCTACACGCTGGGCTTTCAGCCAGGGACCGTGATCCGCGGCAACCACTTGCACGACGCCCGCCGCAGCCGGTACGCCCAAGGCGCCCCGAACAACGGCATGTTCATCGACGAGGGCAGCAAAGGATTCCTGTTCGAGCAAAACGTGATCTACGATACGGCCGCCGAACTGGTCCGCTTCAACCAATGTCGCCGCGAGTGGCATACCTGGCAAGACAACCACTTCGGCCCGGCGGCGGAGGTCAAGGAAGCGGGCCAGGCCGTCATCGCCCGCGCAGGTCTCGAGCCGGCGTACCGCCAGCGGCTGGCAGACGGCTCGCCGTGAAAACGCGGGCTCAAGGCGTCCCGTTCAGGGAATGTCCAGATCGATGACTTGGTGGCCCGGTTTTATGTCTTTGCTCAGCGGCGTTTCGATCAGCGACAGGTAGGCTTGCGGCACGCGCGAGCGACGAACGGAGGGCAGTGGTTTCTCCTCGCTTTCGTCCTGGTCCACCGTGCCGTGGTCCCGACGGGCCACGCCTCGGGAAACCGACATGTCCTGAATCGTCACGCGGTGCCAGCCGACCGCGGCGCCTGGCTGCTGATCGCTGTTGCGCAGCTGGAAGTGTCCCTGCAAGTCGGTCAGGCCGGTGGCATGGGACCAGTCGGCGTGCGGACCGGATTCCGGGAAAAAGCTCACCAAACAATCATCGAGCGGGACGCCGTTGCGCCGCAGGGTCCCTTCCACGGTGGCGGGAGGTTCTTGCCGACGGCATCCCGGGCACGCCACCAGCGCCAGCGCGAGCCAGATCCATCGGAAATGTCGCCGTCCAGGCTGGCCAGGGTTCATAAGCTGCCCTCCGCCTCGCCGCCCTTTCGCGTGCTCAGGGCCCCCAACACGACCAGGGGAATCGTCTCGGAAACGAAGCGGACGGAACCGTCGCATAGCGCCAGATTGGCGCCGCCCGGATGGCTGCTGCCAAAGGCGCAAGTCCGCAGATCGATGTAGTACTTGAAATCGGCAGCGCTATTGGCGGGCGGAACCGCAACGGCTCGGTTGTCGTAATCGAACGGCAGACGGTAATTGACCGGAGCATAGCTGCTGAGCGTGACATGCGCGAGCACCAGGCGACTGGCGCCACACCAGTTTCCGTAGTTGCGGAAAGTCCAATCCCAGCCTTGCGCGGCAAAGGTGTTGTAGTTCGCATCCCACCGGCTCCGCTCGCCGAACAGCAGCGTGTTGCTGGTGCCGTCGGTGATGTCGGCCAGGCGCACGGGCTGTTGGTTGGCCACGGGTTCGGAATACGGCCCCGCCATGAAGAACACCCCGTCCGTGTTCAAGAAACCCGAGTCGGGATGATAGGATCGGGTGCCACCATTTCCCGCATAGCTTGTCATCGCGATGTAGCGATCCACGGCAAACCCTTGGATGTGCTGCGTAAAGTGCATCGGGTTCTCGCTGTCCGGCTCCGACGGACACAGCAGATTCGGCCCGTGGGCGGCGCGAGATTCCAAACCGCCGTTAAACGCCGTGTCCGGATCATCGAAATCCCAGCGGTCGTAGAGATGGCCCATTTCCAGATAGGGCAGCAGGTGGACGAACAGGCTGATTCCGCGAGTTCGCGGGCTCGGAGTTGTAAATCGCCACCCCATCAGGATCGCAGGCGGGAAGGAACGCACGGTGCCGTGATAGGTGTGCGCCGCCAGTGCGATTTGTTTGAGCGTGTTGGTGCAGTGCGTCCGGCGACTGGCCTCGCGGGCCGCCTGGACGGCCGGCAACAACAACGCCACCAGAATGCCGATGATCGCAATCACCACCAGCAGTTCGACGAGGGTAAAGCCGCGGGCGCTGGCGGCCCGAGCCGCTGGGCAGAGCCTGACCGTTTGTCGGAGTCTGGAGACACTCCAGACCGCGGAACGATGCCGCTGGAATGCAGCGGTCACAAGAGCATGATCATCCATTGACGAACGCCTTTCATGTTGGATCCCTTTCCTCGAATCGAAATTCGCGTCTTTCGCGGTTGCGGACGGCACAATGCGTAGCAGCCACCGCCAGCGTATCTCGTGTACCGTGCCGCCAGTCCGTTGTCAACTAGGGCGACCAGGCCAGGGGGGCCGAAGCGGACAGATTTGGCGATTCACGTGGCCCCGTCTCTGAGACGCGGGATCCGGTCTCGCAGATACCGGACGACGTGGGGGCGCAGGCACAATGCCGCTTACTTTGTAGCGGCACGGCGCGAGCCGTCCGGTTTCACACTCGTAAAACCTGGCGGCTTGCACCGCTCCGCTAACGAAAACACCCCCAATGGTCCCAAAGTAGATGGCATTGGGCGCAGGCACGCCAGCCAGCCCCGACGTCAGGCGACGGAGACCGCGTTCAAGGACGTCCTTCGCTCTCGCCGCCCTGACGTGTGCTGAGCGCGCGCAACGCAACCAGCAGCATCGCTTCGGAAAAGAACCGTTCGGAACCAGCCGCACAACGCCAGCTTCGCACCGCCCGGATCGTGGCTTCCGTAAGCACAGACCCGGAGGTCGATGTCGTACTTGAAATCTGTGTTCCTACATCAACCCCCGGGGAACCGGAGGGGAAATGGCGAGCCCGGTGGCGTAAGCCCCGGGGTGAATTGTTTCAATCCGCCCCCCCGGGGAACCGGAGGGGAAATTCGGCCGGCATATCGGCCCCGCGTCAAGACGGTAT
>Ga0351935_1160_pt1 | contig 13654 bp, 7 predicted proteins | sample TotcelT113001L11_FD_206849 | JGI IMG/M metagenome (GOLD analysis project Ga0351935, IMG submission 206849) | Enriched cells from coal bed in the Powder River Basin, Montana, United States - Total cells T11 rep2 HSBNCT.T11.300.1.L11 ... | reverse complement strand
CCTCGTGCTTCGGCAGCTTTGCAGCGCCCGCAGTGCGACCGTACAGCGGTTGCACCCGCCTTGCACACCGCGCCGCGTAGGCCACGATTGCCCCTAGCGGCAGCTTTCGGAGTTCGTCTTCGGTTGGCCACGATGGCTGATCTGGCATATTTTCCCCTCCCTCGGCGTTTCCGGCGATTATCGCCCCCCATCCCAAGAAAGCATTCTTCGGCAGGAACGCTGCCGCTACTTGTTCGCGAATCCGCGTCCAGCGTACCTCCGGCAAGGAACGAATGCAACTTGGCAAGCATCACAGGCGAGTATGGCAGCGAATCGCGCTGGTCGAGCGAATCGCGCAGGCGAGTCAGCCACCCAGTCCGTCAGCGGCACGGCGCTAGCCCAGTGCCGCTTACTTTGTTGCCCACGGGCATGGTGAGTCGCAAGTCGCTAGCCACGGGTAATGGACAGATTTGGCCGTCTTGCTTAAATTGACAGCCACGGCAGTAACGTCCAGTTTTGCGGTCGTGGCGTTCTTGTCCTGGCCTGTTGGTTGTCGACATATCGCATGCCCTTGTAGCATGCGAGTCCACTGCTGCCCACTTTGGGTAGCGTGGCCCCTGATTACCGGGAGCTTGCCGAAGCAACGCAATTTGCCGCGGACCTTTTTGGCCCGTCGCCTTGACCCGTGGGGGAAAAGAGGAAAGTCATTGGCCGGTTTGCAGGGCTTGTCTGACCATGGATTTCTGGTAAACTTAGCCACGATGTCACTTCCTCCGAACAATGGTGTCAAAGTGGTGTCGCTGACTCCTGCCGATGCAACCGGCGGGTGTCGATCTTGCGGAAAAAAGGCTAACCGGTTTCAGAAAGGTGGCAACCGCCTTTCAGCCAAGAAAGCCGATCTGCAAAAAACGCAGAAGATGCCGCAAAAGACAGCGTTTTTGGTATTGGCGGAGTAGCTCAGCTGGTTAGAGCAGCGGAATCATAATCCGCGTGTCGGGGGTTCGAATCCCTCCTCCGCTACTAGTGCGTCGTCCAACCCAAATCTTGTGGTTGCCAAAAACGGCGTTGGTTCGATGACCATCCCCGCCATCTGCGAGATGGATGGACCCGCAAACGGGCACCATTGAATCCGGCCGGCGACAAGATCATCGTCGAATCGCCTTCTCGACCGTTCAGTATCTCGCTCACAACGACAAGCGGCAGACAATCAACACGCGATCCCTGGAGAAGTCCCAATATCGTACACAGAAAGCGGTATGGAGGAGGCTGAACGTGGCGAATGCCAAGGTAGGAACGAGACTTTCGAGAGCGACGCTGACGACGGACAAGGCGAGCGTCCCGAAGTGTTGCCGTCAGGCACCTTGGCGACAAGCGGAACGGATGCGGCGAAAGCGGATGGGAAGGGATTCGAACCCCTGGTGGACTCACGCCCACAGCGGTTTTCAAGACCGCCGCCTTAGACCACTCGGCCACCCATCCGGTACGGTGTTTTACCGTGTTTTCTGCATGCCGTTTAGGTTTACCACAAAGCACCGTCTGCGAAAGATGCGGATTGTTGACTCCTCAGAGTCAGAAAAGGAAATCGCCCGACACAGTGAATCGCCGAAGAAACGAATTAAGCCCTTATCAGAAAAGGGCTTACGAGTGAGGTTGCTGGGGCTCGAACCCAGGGCCTACGGATTAAAAGTCCGTTGCTCTACCGACTGAGCTACAACCTCAAAACTGAATAAAAAGCCATCCTTCTCGGTGTGATTTCGTGTCTTCTTGCCGTTGAGCCTGCAGGGTAACCAGGCGGTTGACACCTCTCCTGACACCCGCCAGACCTTTTCTCGCAAGAGCGACACCGCCGGCTGCATCGGCATGTGTCAGTGACATCACCTGGACACCAATGCTTTGGGGAAAGTGACATCGTGGCTGAGTCTACCACAAATCCATCGTCCAGCAAGCCCCGCAAGCCAACCAAGAAATTTCCTCTTTATCCGGAAACTCAGTGCAGCGACCCGCGTGCGGTCGTGCGTCGGGAACGAAAAAAAATGGAATGCCAGAAAAATGCCGGCATGTTGTTTGTCATACCATGTACGTTTACGACGTCAGCTGCCAGACTACATCGCTAACCCCGTTTTGCGAGTTGGCCGCGCGGGCGGCGACGAAGAGGAAATCGCCCAAGCGGTTCAGGTAGCGGATGACGATCTCCGATACCTGCTCGCCGGGCAGGGCCGCTAGCGTTACAACTCGCCGCTCGGCCCGTCGGCAGACCGTCCGCGCCATGTGCAAGGCGGCAGCTGCTTGGGCACCAGCCGGCAGGATGAACGCTCGCAGCGGCGGCAACCTCTGCTCGAAGCGGTCGATATCGCCTTCCAGGGTCGTGACATGCAGGTCGGCAAGCAGCGAAATCGGCAACAGCGTGGGATCGCTGGCGGCCAGCTGCGAGCCCAGGTGGAATAGCTCGTTTTGCACGCGTTCGATCACTGCATCCAAGTCCTGTGCCAGCCCCAAGGCGCGGGCTAGTCCCAGCGTCGCATTCAATTCGTCCACCGTGCCATACGCCTCGACACGCGGATGGTCCTTGGCCACCCGCTGGCCCGCCAGCAGTCCAGTCTGCCCGGCATCGCCGCTCTTGGTGTAAATCTTCATGATCGCTTTCGTAAGGAAATCCATGTATCTGGTCGGTCCATTGTGGCAAAGACGGTTGCGGCGACAAGTGGGGACACCTGGGTGAGCCGCTTGGTGCCGCGAGTACCGGCTGCAATCTGAGAAAACGGATTTTTGAACCGGGGCGCCTGCTCGCGGAGTTTGCGGCGTTGGCTGCGGAAGAGTGAGTTTAAGTAGTCTGGGGACTTCAGGCATCCCATGCTGGCAAGCCGGGCTCGTCGGCGACGGACAATCCAGCAGGGGATCGTGGATCACGGGGCGTCTCGGGAACTTTGAAAGCCTCGAAGCGTCAAAATCGGCACCATCTGTGAGGTTGCGCCGGCGGCGTCAGCAGACGCGATTGTCGATCTGGCTGCTTGACATGCGTTGCGGACCGCAATAATAGTTTGGGCAGTCCTTCAAATTCAGACATTTTCATCCGCTGTGGTGACGTCGCGGGGGCTATGGCGACCAGAAGCTTGTGCGAACAGAGGTTGCATTCGGCGCGACGGTCAGGCTCGACACTCGGTTTCTACCGGTTGTATCGTTTTTTCGGTTTAGACCGAGAGAACAGGCGTGTGGGTATGAGCAGGTTGGCAAGAATGGCTAACCGGCAAGCTGACAAATGAACGATTTGGTAAGAGTGCATTGTCTGGACGAAATGGGGCAGGTTTTCCGATCACCGCTTTTGTAACGGCGAAGAATCATGAAGAGGCAGAAACGATTTACGCGTCACTTGGCCGACCTGTGTGGCCTGGGTTTTCAGCATCCCAAGGCTCGCGAGCGCAGAGTGAAGGGAAAGCGGGCTTTCCTGGTTGAACCGCTGGAAGTTCGCAACTTGCTGGCGGCGGACCTGTTCGACGGTTTGGCTTTTGCCGCCGCGGATTCCGAATCGCTCGTCGTCGAACCGCCTTCGGTGGTCTCCAGCGAGAGCATTGGGGCAACCTCGCTGACGGCAATGGCCACCTCGGGGCAAACGGCCGAGGGAGAAGCGGCGCCCGATTTGGTGGCCTTTGCCAAGGCGCTGACTCAGGCCGGGACGAAGTATTTTACGGCAGCCTGGTGTCCGCACTGCAATCAGCAGAAAGCATTGTTCGAGGACGGTTCGACCTACTTGAACGCCATCGAGGTCACCAATCCCGACCGCACGCTCAACGCCATCGGTATCGCGAACAACATCACCAGTTTCCCGACGTGGGAATTCCCGGATGGGACGCGGCTGACCGGAATGCAGACATTGGCAACGATTTCCCAGCGCGCTGGCGTGGCGATTCCGTCATCGGACGTTCCGTCGCTCAAGCCGATTGGGAATTTGACAGTGCTGGGCGGTTCGCCGCTTCACATTCCGTTGGACGGCTACGATCCCACTGGCGGTCCTCTGACCTATACCATCACCAGCGACAATCCCGCCTTGGTGGCTCCGACGCTGATCGAAGGCAATCGCAGCATGGAGATTGCCGTCAGCGGATGGGGGAGCATGGTCTTCCAGTTGTTTGAGGATCGGGCGTCGCGGCCCACCAGCCGAGTGGTCGAGTTGGCCGAGGCGGATTTTTATAACGGCATCATTTTTCACCGCGTGATTGCGGACTTTGTGATCCAGGGGGGCGACCCGACCGGCACGGGCACCGGTGGCTCGGATCTGGGCGACTTTGATGACCAGTTCCACGTCGACCTGCAGCACAACCGTTCCGGGTTGCTGTCGTACGCCAAGAGCACGGACGACACAAACGACTCGCAGTTCTTCGTCACGTTGGGGCCGACTCGGCACCTGGATTTTAATCACTCGATCTTCGGCATCCTCGTCGAGGGCTACAGCGTCCTGAACGCGATCGGCAACACGGCCACCACGACCGGCGACCGGCCGGTTTATGACATCGTCATGAACTCGGTCAATATCTTCGACGATTTGGAAAACGGCGTGGTGATGCTGAAAGCGGCGGAGGGCGCCAACGGCCAGGCGAACGTCACGGTCAAGGTGACCAATTCGTTGGGCAAGAGCGTTCAGGAAACGTTCCAGGTAACCGTCAAGCCGGACACGACGGCCAACGGCGGCGCCAACGGCGGACCGTTCCTGTTGGACATCGCTCCGCTGACGACGTCGATGAACACCCCGGTCAATCTGCAGCTGCAAGCCGTGGACGTCGAAGGCGATCCGGTGTACTTCGACGCCAGTGCCGTGACCACCCCGCCGTATACATTCACCGTGAATCACGACACGGGTCTGGTTACCGTAACGCCGAACACAGGCTTCGTCGGCACGACGGAGGTGATTGTTGCCGTCCGCGCGGCCGCAGGTTCGAACACGTCAGACACGTGGGATCGGCAAGCGGTGCCCTTGACGGTGCTGCCTGGCACGCCCGTCCTGGATCTTTTAGCGGCGTCCGATTCGAACATCGCCACCGACAACGTCACCAACGTCACGAACTTGCAGTTCCGCGTGTCCAATGTTAGCACCGGGGGGACCGTGCAGATCTTGCGCGGCGAGACGGTGATCGGACAAGGCACGGCCAACGGCAGCACGATCGACATTACCACGAACAACCTGGCCGCATTGGGCGATGGCGTTTATTCGCTGACCGCGGTACAGGTCGTCGGCGGCGCTCGCAGCCAGACCTCGACGCCCATTGTCGTGACGTTGGACACAACGCCGCCGCCCGCCTTTACGTCCACGCCGCCGACCATCGGCGTGACCGGACAGTTTCTGACCTACAACGCGCAGAATCCGGAGGAGGCGACGCCTGGGTTTACGTACTCGTTGGTCGGGGCTCCCGCGGGAGCGACGATCGATGCAGCCACCGGGGTTCTGTCCTGGACGCCGACGGCGGATCAAGCCGGCAGTAATCTGTTCCAGATCCGCGGGATGGATCTGGCGGGTAATTCGGCCACGCAGAACTTGAGCATCGACGTCAGTGCGATCAACCAGGAAATCCGACTCCGCTTGGACACGGCGGATCTAAGCGGCACGCCGATCAGCACGATCAGCCCGGGCGAAGAATTCCTGGTGCAGGTATTTGTCCAGGACATCCGCCAGAATCCCAAGGGGGTCTTCGCTGCTTACCTGGACGTCACCTACGACGCGAGCCGGGTTTCCGTCGTCGGCGAGAGTATTGTCTACGGCGCCCCGTACGAGAACGGACAATCGGGAGATCTGAGCGTTCCCGGTTTGATTGACGAGGCCGGGGCGTTCGCCGGATTCACGCAGACCGGCGGCGCCGAGAAGTTCCTGCTGTCCGTGCGCATGAAAGCCGATCAAGCGGGCCAGGTCCAGTTCGTGGGGAATCCGGCGGACGGAATCGGTCATCAGATCTTGGTCTACGGCAGCGATCTGCCCATCGACTGGGACGCGGTCACGATCTTGCCGACGACCATCCTCGTGGCATCCGGCGTGACGGCCGTCGACGATCTGTACAATGTCGACGAGGACAGCACCGGTACGACGCTGAACGTGCTGGCCAACGACATCAACGAGACGGGCGGTACGCTGACGATCTCCCAAGTGGGCACCACCAGCCACGGCGGGACGGTGACGATCGCGGCCAACGGCCAGAGCCTGACGTACCGACCGGCGGCCAACTATTTCGGCGAAGAGACGTTTACCTATACCGCGACCAGCGGCACGGCGACTGGCGTTGGGACGGTGACCGTACAGGTCCACCCGATCAACGATCCGCCTACCGCCGTCGCCGATACCTTTACGGTCGGCGCCGATACCCAAAGCAACTTTCTGGACGTGCTGGCCAACGACAGCATCGCGCCCGACCAGGATGAAACGCTGCGGGTGATCTCGGTGGGCACGACCAGTCAGGGAGGAACGGTCACGATTGCTCCCAACGGCACGCACTTGCTGTATACACCCAAGGCGGGCTTTGGCGGGACGGAAACCTTCAGCTATACAATCTCTGATCGGGCAACCACGGGCGGTTTGACCAGCACCACCACGGTAACGATCACCGTCGAATCGGGGCCCCTGCCTACCGCCAACCCGGACACAGCGACAGTGGACGAGGACGCCGCACAAACCGCGATCAACGTCCTGGCCAACGACACGCCGGGGGAAGCCGGTGGGGTTCTGCGGGTGACCGCCGTCAGCGTCGGGTCGCAAGGCGGGACGGTGACGGTCGGCACCAACGGCGCCAACGTGCTCTACCGGCCGAAAGCAAACTTCTTCGGTACGGAAACGTTCACGTACACGGTTCAGGAGCAGGGCGGACGTTCGGCCACGGGCAGCGTGACCGTAACCGTCAACTCGGTCAACGACCCGCCGACGGCCAACGACGACACCTTTGATGTCCCCAAGGACTCGACGGCCAGGCCGCTGAACGTGTTGAGCAACGATACGATACTGCCCGACGTCGGCGAAACGCTGACGATCACCGCCGTGACGCAAGGGACGCAGGGGGGCAGCGTGCAGATCGCCGCAGGCCAGCAAAGCATCACGTACACGCCCGTCGCCGGTTACGTGGGGACCGAGACGTTCACGTACACCGTCAGCGACGGCAACGGCGGGACGGACCAGGCCACGGTCACCGTTCGCGTGTTGGAATACACGCCCCGGAGTATTTCGGGATACGTGGGAGCGAATGGCGATCTGTTGGGCGGCATGGCCATCGATTTGGTCGGCACGGATGAATTCGCAAATCCCGTGACGCGGAGCACGGTTTCCCGGGCGGACGGCACGTTCACGTTCAACGATTTGGCGCCGGGCAACTATACCGTGCATACGATTCAGGCCGCCGCGCCCAGGTTCCTTATCGACCAGCCGAATACGCTTGCGGTGGAATCGGATTTCAGCGCCGGCAACAGCGTGGGGAACGACTTTGCACTGCCGGGACGGCAGGCCAGATTCCTGACCATCGCCGACCTGCTGGTGACCGCGCCGCGGCAGTCGACGCATTCGCCGGCTGAATCCGTGACGGTTGCCATCGAGCCCGGGCAGACGCGGCAACAATGGTACTCGATCGCGGCGGGGTGGACGGGTTACCAGGACCTGAGTCTGACTCTTTCGTCAAACCGGGCCCAATTCACGCTGACAGCCACCGACACTCAGAACCAACAGTTTAACGGCACGTTGAACGCCAACGACACGCGACTGGTGAAATGGTTGGGCAGCGAGGGCTCGGCGTACCTGGTTCGCATCGACGCTGGCCCGACGCAGTTCAACTTGCAGCCGGTCCCCAATGGGACGGCAGCCGGCGGCGAAGGGGAACTGCCTAGCGGTGGCGCCGCACAGCCATTATCGGTAGCCGCTTCCGCGCCGGCGGTGACGATGGCCGACGCCGGGTGGTTCGCACCCTTGCTGGACGGTGGTTACGGGGGCCAGGCGGAAGGCGAGTCGGGGATGACGGCGGACGCCACGACTCCGTCGGCGGTCATCGATACCGTGCTGACGCTGGAAGAGTTTGGTTCGCAGGCCGCTGGCCGCGATCCCTGGGTTGCCATCGCGGCAGCGGCGGATAAAGATGAATACGCTACGGCTGTCGATGCATTGATGGTTGAGGGGAGCGGCATCCTGGCGGAATGGGCGTAGGGCAAACGCTCGACGGACTGCGGGGTTTTGTCAGGCGAAGCATGCATGAGGCGACGTTCCCGGCCCCGTGCAATCGCGGGCCTAGCGTCGGCGGCGTTTGACGAGCGTGACTTCGTTGCCCGTTTCGTTGTAGCTCACATCGTCCATCAAGGACCGCATCAGCCAGATGCCGCGGCCGCAGACGGCCTCCAGATTTTCTGGAGCGGTGGGATCGGGCACATTGCTCGGGTCGAAGCCGGGGCCTTCGTCGCGAATGATGAAGGTCGCGCCTTCGTGGGAAATCCGCACTTTGATGTAGACCTTGCGGTGGCAATATGGTTCCTGCTTGCGCCGCGCTTCGAACAATTCGCTGTACTTCTCGTCGTCAAAGTCTTCCCGCAGCTTGGAACTAAGTTCCAGGTTGCCGTGGTGGACAGCGTTCCGCAACGCCTCTTCCAACGCCAGACACGACAGTTCCTCCGTTCCCTCGTCACAAGCCTCTGCGTTGCGCAAACAGGCCGCGGCATATTCCAGCATGTTGGGGATTACCGTCGTATCGTTGTTTTCGATGACGAATGTGCTGTCCGTGTCGGTAATGGTCTGCAGAAAGCGGTTGAGTTCGCGTTTTTCCTGACACAAGGTCAGCAGTTGACTGACCATCCCCGGCAGCAGCTTGGCCAAAGACGGCTTGGGGACGTAGGCTCGGGCACCGGAACGAGCCGCCTTGAAGGCCACCTCTTCGGTTCCATAGCCCGTCATCAGGATGACAGGAATCAGCGGATGTTCTCGGCCAACGCGCAGCAACAACTCCAGCCCGTCCATTTCCGGCATCAGGTAATCGGTGATTACCAGATCCGGAGCCCGAGCCTGAATCGAGAGCAGTGCTTCGATGCCGTTCGCCGCATATTCGACCTCCAGCTTAGGCGTCTCTTTTAGCAGAGCGCCTACCAGCCGCTGGTCCATGCGAGAGTCGTCAACCACCAGTACCGTGGGCATAAGTTGCGTTTCCACCGGATTTGATGAGAATCCCCTAATACGCCGGTCTATAACGCCTCTGCTCGCGTTTCGTTGGTCATCCGCTCCGTTTCTTTCAGCCGCCCAACCAACGCCGCTAACCAGATTCCTCCGTATTCTGACGTGAGAAGGAGTTCGTTACAACCCGCCTTCCTACGCCTCCAGCCCAAGTTTACGGAACTTGGGTCGAAGCAAAAAGCCGCCGCTCAATCCGTTGCGGCCAGCGGTACTCAGCGGCGAGACCTCGCAAGGCAGTGGACTATTGTCGCCGCAAGTATTTATCTTATAACAGGTTGCATCTGCTTTCGTTCTTTTGGGAAAAGCACGCTACGGGCTTGACTCGCCGTTACCAAGCGGCTGCGTCCGGCTCTTCGACCACGTTCGGCACGCCCCGTTCAAAGAGAATTTCTCTGACCGCAGCGGTGACGAAAATAGGGCTTTTTCCGGTCGTATGGCCTGCCCCCTCGATCTCGGCGGCTGGATCTCTGGCACTGGCCGATGGGGACTGGCGATTCCGGTGCATCGCGTTATGTTGACAGCTGTTCGTCACCGTCTTGGCGGAAGAATGGCGCCAATCGCACACCGTTTCGACGCGGCCGCGTGAGCGGCGGGAGTTAGGGAAGAAGAATGTCACGCGCGCTTTGAGTCGGCCTCGGCGAGCGTGTATCTCCGGAAGCCGTTAGGGAGCATGATAGGATGACTCCGCGCGAACGTTTCTTGCGGGCACTGCAAGGCCAGAAAGTGGATCCGCCGAGCGTCGGGAACCCGACCTCCATTGCCACCGTGGATTTGATGGAGGCCACGGGCTGCAGTTTTCCCGACGTGCATACCGACGCCCAACGGATGGCCCGCTTGGCGGCTGCCGGCTACGAACAGTTGGGCTACGACACGATTGCGCCCTACTTCTCGGTGGTCCAGGAAGCAGCGGCGTTGGGCGCCCGTATCGATTGGGGCGATCGGGAGCACATGCCCGCCGTGCTGGCTCCCTACCTGTTCGCGGAGCCCGAACAGATCGTCATTCCAGAGGACTTTCTGGACCGCGTGCCGACCCGCACGGTGATTGAGGCCCTGCGCATCCTGCGAGCCCGTTACGGCGACGAAGTGGCGCTGGTCGGCAAGGTGTTTGGCCCCTGGACGCTGGCTTACCATCTGTTCGGTGTCGAGAACTTCCTGATTCTGGTGCTGGACGATCCGGACAAGCTGCGGCGGATCCTGGAGCGGTTAAAGCACGTGGCAGTCGTGTTTGGGCAAGCGCAGATCGCCGCCGGCGCCGACTGCTTGACGCTGGCCGATCATCTGACCGGCGATATGTGTCGAGCGACCGTGTATCGGGACTTTCTGCTGCCGGTCCATCAGTGGCTGCATTCCCAACTGGCGTGTCCGATCATCTTGCACATCTGCGGCCGCACGCTGGACCGCCTGGATTACATTTGCCAGAGCGGTTTCGAGGCGTTTCATTTCGACTCTAAGAACGACGCTCGCCAGGCCGTCGAGATCGCCGCCGGCCGCCTGCGACTGGTGGGCAACGTCAACAATCCGGATACCTTGTACCTTGGCAAGGAACAGCAGATCGACCACGAGGTGCGCTACGCCTTGTCTGCCGGCGTCGCCGTGGTCGGTCCGGAGTGTGCCGTGCCGCTCAATATGCACTCTCGCTATCTTCGCCGTATCGTCGAGGCGGTTCGGCAAGCTTGACAATGGAAGGACGAACGGATCATGAGACGCTACAACCCCGAGCGGGCGAGCGCCCGGCGGCAAATCCGAAGCTCGAGAATCGTTTCGGATTGCATGTTTCGGATTTCGCATTTCGCAAGATGCCAGCCAAACCCGCGGTTCTTCCCGTGCGGGGCTTTGGTCCTGATATCCGCTCTGCTGACGATGACCGCGTCTGCCCCGAAACCAGGCCTGGCAGCCGAGTCGCAGCCTGCCCAGCCGATTCCTGGATTTGAGAAGGAAGGTCCGGACATGGCTCGCGTCGAGCCCGGCGAGTTGATTGTGGATCCGCCGACGCTGGAGAACCTCGGGTTCCGCTGGTATATCGCGGGCGACAGCAACCGCAATGCGTCGGTTCGCGTGGCGTATCGACCCGTCGGCGAGGCCGTATGGCGCGACGCCTTGCCGCTGCTGCGCGTGCATCACGAGCTGGCCAATCAGGATTATGGCGTCTATCGGACGGGCAACCTGTTCGCGGGCAGCGTGATGTTTCTCCAGCCCGGGACGGCTTACGAAGTCTGCCTGGTGATGGACGACCCCGACGGCGGCGCTCCGCCGCCGAAACGGTTGACCGTCTCGACGCGGGAGGTTCCGAAGATTCGGCCGGACGCTCCGCTACGGCATGTGTACCCGACGGACTACCGCGGCGAGCTGGCGGCGAATGCCCTGCTCGGGCTCGAAGCGGCATTGCGGGAGGCGCGGCCCGGCGAGGTTCTGGCGCTGCACGCGGGGGTCTATCGAGGACCGTTCGCCGCCGCATTGAAGGGCCAACCGGGGCTTCCGATCGTGATTCGGGCTGCTGGCGACGGCGAAGCGATTCTGGAGGGGACCGGTCACCAAGCGGATCTGTTGGATTTGGATGGAGCCGAGTACGTGCATCTGGAGCAGCTTTCGTTGCGGCACGCCCGCACGGCGATCCGCGCCGGCAAGCGAGGCCAGGCGGGGGCCGTCGGACTGGTCGTCCGTGGGTGCAAGTTCTCGGACGTCGTCTCCGGCATCGTCGCCACCTCGGAAAACTCACGCGACTGGTACCTTGCCGACAACGAATTGGAGGGCATCAACCCCACGTGGTATCCCCGCCCGGGTGACAACAAGTACATGGAGCCGGCGCATACCGGCATCAATGTTTATGGGCAAGGGATCGTCGTGTGCTATAACCGCATCCGACGGTTCAGCGACGCGCTGGCGATCGCCAACTTTGGGATTCCGGTCGACGATTTGCAGCGGCACTGCGTGGCCGTCGATTTCTACGGCAACGACCTGTCCTTTGCCCAGGACGACTGTTTGGAAACGGATTACGGCTGCCACAACATTCGCGTCTATCGCAACCGGTGTTACAACGCCCACACAGGACTGTCTGTCCAGCCGAGTTACGGAGGACCGATCTATTTGATCCGCAACGAAGTTTACGGCATCACCGCGCTCAGCTTCAAACTGCACAACTACTGTACGGGCCTGGTGATCTACCACAACACGTGCTGTTCGGCTCGCGATGGCCTGTCCTCCTTCAACCGTTGGCAGAACGGGCACTTTCGCAACAACCTGATTCTGGGCGGCGATCCACAACCGGACGCCCGCGGCAACCTGCCGAACGTTCGGGCGATCAATACGGGCACGATCACGCCCTACTCGACACTCGACTACAACGGCTATCGCCGCAACGGCCCGGGCCAATTCATCCTGTGGTTCGACGGCAGCAAGAGCGCCAGCTACCAAAGCCTGGCGGAGTTCACCGCGGGGACGGGGCACGAGGCCCACGGGGTGATCGTGGATTACGAAGACTTTGTGCGGGCTCGTCCACCTGCCGCCGGCGCGACGGTTCAGCCCGAGAATTGGGATCTGCGGCTCCGCCCCACTGCCGCAGGGATCGATCGAGGTTGCGTGCTGCCGAACGTCAACGACGGCTACGAGGGCACCGCTCCGGATCTGGGCTGTTACGAGTTGGGCAGCGAACCGATGCACTGCGGCCCCCGCCAGGCCGCGGGCGAGTGACGCCAAACAACCCTGCGTAAGCGAGGCGATCCTTCCATGTCCGATGTTTTCGACCCCGACGAAACCGCGTATTGGCGTTCCCAATGGAACCTCGCGCCCGGCGTGTCCTACCTGAACCACGGTTCGTTCGGTCCACCGCCGCGGCCCGTCCAGGCCGCCCGCCGCGAGTGGCAGGACCAGTTGGACACGCAGCCGATCGACTTTTTTGTGCGCAAGCTGGAACCCGCTTGGTTTCAGGCTCGGCAGCGATTGGCGGAACGGATCGGCGCCGACGCACGGAACCTGGTGTTCGCCGAAAATGCGACGGCGGCGATGAACGTGGTGGCGCACAGCCTGGCGTTGCGGTCGGGCGACGAGGTTCTGCTGACAGACCACGAATACGGCGCCGTCCAGCGGATCTGGCGGCGTGCGGCCGAGTCAGTGGAGGGCGCGACGGTAGGCGTGGCCAAACTGCCGTTGCCGATCGAATCGGCCGACCAAATCGTCGACGCGATCTTCTCCGCCGCCAGCGATCGTACGCGGTTGGTGGTCGTCAGCCATATTACGTCGCCGACGGCGGTGACTTTGCCCGTCCAGCAGATCGCCGCCCAGGCGAAGCGGCGTGGGATCTTGGTGTGCGTCGACGGTCCGCACGCGATCGCCCAGTTGCCGCTGGAACTGGACCGCTTGGGCTGCGATTTTTATTGCGCCAGCTGCCACAAGTGGTTGTGCGCTCCGTTCGGCAGCGGCTTCTTGTACGTCGCGCCGCAGCATCACGCGACCATCCGCACGCCACTGCTCAGCTGGGGACGCTTGCCGCCAGAACCACTGCAGGTGTGG
>Ga0351935_1098_pt1 | contig 14555 bp, 8 predicted proteins | sample TotcelT113001L11_FD_206849 | JGI IMG/M metagenome (GOLD analysis project Ga0351935, IMG submission 206849) | Enriched cells from coal bed in the Powder River Basin, Montana, United States - Total cells T11 rep2 HSBNCT.T11.300.1.L11 ... | reverse complement strand
TGGGCCCCAACGGGTCGGGAAAGACCACCACGATCAAACTGATCTTGGGCTTGCTGTTTCCCACCAGCGGCCGGGCGCTGGTGTTCGACAAGGATGCCAGCGACGTCGCCAAGAACGAGCGGATCGGGTACCTGCCCGAAGAATCGTACCTGTATAAATTCCTCAACGCCGAGGAAACCCTCGACTTCTACGGCCGCTTGTTCGATATGCCGGCTTCGTTGCGCCGCCAACGGGTCGACGAATTGATCGAACAGGTCGGGCTGAATCGGGCTCGACGGCGCCAGTTGAAGGAGTATTCGAAAGGGATGACGCGGCGGATCGGGTTGGCGCAGGCCTTGATCAACGATCCGGAACTGATTGTCTTGGACGAGCCGACGACCGGATTGGATCCGATCGGGACGCGGCAGATGAAGGACATGATCCTGAAGCTGCGCGAGCAGGGCAAGACCGTGCTGATGTGCAGCCATCTGCTGGCGGATGTCCAGGACGTTTGCGACCGGATTGCCATTTTGTATCAAGGCGAACTCAAGGAACTGGGGCGCGTCGATCGCCTGTTGACGGTCCAGGACGTCACCCAGATCCAAGTTCGCGGACTGTCGGACCAGGCCCAGCGAGAAGTCCGCCAGGTCATCGAGCGGAGCGGCGGCACGTTGTTGAGCATGGCCAACCCGACAACGACCTTGGAAGATTTGTTCTTGAAGATCGTGCAGGACAGCGAGGCTCATCCCGGACGCCGCGCTCGCGAGGGAGAGTAGTCGCATGGAACTGGAAAAAGAAATTCTTCCGTTGGCGGATTGGCTGTTTCCCAGCTTGCGCGGTCCCGGCGCGCTGATCGTGTTGATTGCGGTCGTGGCGGCTTTGTCCGTCGTGACAATCTTTGCGGCTTACCTGCGGATGGCGATCCGCTTGGGGCCCGGCGAGGGCTTTTACGCGGTGGCCAAGGCGATTGCCACGGCCATTTCGTCCGACCTGCCGGGAACCAGCTTGCGGCGGGTTTGGGCCATGACGCGGCTGTCCATCCAAGAGGCCTTGCGACGGCGGGTGCTGATCGGGTTCGCCATCTTTGCCATCGTGCTGTTGTTTGCCGGTTGGTTCCTGGACACGGCGAGCGATCATCCGGCGCGGTTGTACCTGAGCTTTATGCTGACCGCCACCCAACTGATGATCCTGGTGCTGGCGATTCTGTTGAGCACCTTCAGCTTGCCGGCGGACATCAAGTCGAAGACGATTTACACGGTGGTGACCAAGCCGGTGCGAGCCGGCGAAATCGTGCTGGGACGGGTCCTGGGCGTCGTGCTTGTCAACACGGCGATCCTGGTCTTGATGGGCGTGGTCAGTTACGTGTTCGTGGTTCGCGGCCTGGCGCATCGCCATGAAATTGCGGCCGAGGACATGGAGCAGGCTGGCGGCGCCGACGCGGTTTGGGAGGGGGTGACCAGCCGCGATGCGCATCACCGCCACCAGGTGACGTTGGACGCGGAAGGCCGCGGGCGGACCGATTACGTCATGGACCACGATCACGAAGTCCGGATGACGGGCCAAGGCAGCTTTGTTGTCGGTTCGCCGCAGGGAGCCTTGGTGGCGCGGGTGCCGAAGTATGGCAAGCTGCGGTTCCTGGACCGCTCCGGGCGCGAGGGCGAGGGCATCAGCGTCGGCAAGGAGTGGTCCTACCGCAAGTACATCGAAGGCGGTTCGCTGGCCTCCGCCGCCTGGTCGTTTTCGGGGATTACCCCGTCCGCATTCCCGGACGGCTTGCCGCTGGAAATGAACATCAGCGTGTTTCGCACGTACAAGGGCGACATCGTCTCCGGCATTCTGGGTTCGATCACCGTCAAGCATCCGCGGACGGGGTTGAGCAGCGAACCGATTCCCTTTACCGCCCGGGAATTCACGCTCTATCGGCACGAGGTTCCGCGGAAATTGAAAGCGGTCGAAACCGACGGCACCCTCAAGGATATCGACTTGTTCGATAGCCTGGTGGACGAGGAAGGCAACGTCGAGGTGTGGATCCAGTGTTCCGAGCGATCGCAGTATTTCGGCATGGCCCAAGCGGACGTGTACGTGCGTGGCGGCGACGCCCCCTTTGTCCTGAATTTCGGCAAGGCTTACGTCGGTATCTGGCTGCAGATGCTCATCGCCACCTGCTTTGGCGTGATGCTCAGCACATTCCTCAGCGGTGCCGTGGCCCTGTTCGCAACCGGCTCGACGCTGGTCGTCGGCTTGTTCCGCGATTTCATTATCAGCGTGGCCACGGGCGAGCAGGTCGGCGGCGGTCCCGTCGAGTCGTTCGTGCGGATTATCACGCAGATGAACCAGACCATCGAACTCGATATGGGCAAAGCGATCGAGTGGACGATCAAAGGCGTCGATGCCGTGCTGATGGGCTTCATGTGGCTGGCGGCCAGCGTCTTTCCGGATTATCGAACGCTCGACACGTCGCGGTTCGTGGCGTACGGATTCAACATTGACGGAAATCTCTTGGCCCAGCACTGCCTGATCGCCTTGGCGTACTTCGTGGTGCTGTGCGTCTACGGCAACTTCTTCTTGAAATCACGGGAGATCGCGGCATGAGCCGGGACATTTCCTTCTGGCGCAAAGTCGGGTACATCGGCGTCATCGTGCTGCTGCTGTTCCCCCTGTTTTGGATCGGCCAGCCGGCGACCCGCACGGCGACGGGCAGCAACCCGGGCGGCGTGCTGTCCCAGTTGCGCGCTCAAAACAACCTGTCCCAAGCGGAACTGGGCGAGATCGATCCGGCGGGGGAATCCATCAAGCTGGCGACCTTGGGGTTGCGCGGCGTGGCGGCGAACCTGCTGTGGGAGAAAAGCTTCGAGTATAAGAAGAAAGAGGACTGGGAGGGCTTGTCCGCGACCTTGAACCAGATCACCAAGCTGCAACCGAACTTTATCACCGTCTGGGAGCACCAGTCCCACAACCTGGCTTACAACGTCTCGGTTGAATTCGACGACTATCGGATGCGCTATCACTGGGTCAAGAAAGGCATCGACTTTCTCGCCGAAGGCATCCGCAAGAATCGCGAAAACCCGCGTTTGTTGCACTACACCGGCTGGATCACCGGCCAGAAGATCGGTCGAGCCGACGAGCATGTACAGTTCCGCGAGCTGTTCCGCCAGGATACCGACTTTCATGACTCGCTGAACAGCGAAGTACCCGTCGACAAAGGGCATGGCTGGGATGGCCGACCGGACAATTGGCTCGTGGGCCAGTTGTGGTATCAGCGGGCCGAGCGGGCCTTGGATGCCGGGATGGTGCTCAAAGGCAAGAGTCCGCTGATCTTCCACGCGGACAACCCGATGTCGCTGATCAATTATTCGACCACGATCGAAGAAGAAGGCGTGCTCGGCCAGACCGCTCAGCAGTCCTGGTACGAGGCCGGACTGGGTTGGACGCAGTACGGGCGCCTCCAGATCCCTACCTCGTGGGGTCATAATGTGCGTCTGGGCGAGTACGATCAGGTGAACGACGATATCGACCGAATGCGGGAGCGATTGGAGCAGTTTGCGCCAGGCGTCCGCGAACAGATCCGGCAGGAGAAGATCGCCCAACTCGAACCGGAACTCCGCACGGCCCTCGACATCCCCGAGGAACAGCTGACCGAGGACAACTATCGTCAGCACTCGGAAGCGGTGCTCCAGACGCGCGTCACCCATCGGGAAGTGGCCGAGCGTGTCCCCGACACCAATCGTGCCTCGGCGATCCGGCTGGCCGAACGGCTGAACGACCAGGAGTTGATGTCCTCACGGATCTCGCACTATCGCAGCATCGTCAACTACGATTACTGGGCGATCCGCTGCGAGGCGGAGCAGACGAAGACCGCGGTCGATGCGCGGGAGTTCCTGTACAAAGCCCAACAAGCCCACGACGCGGCCGATCTGGAGACCGCTCGCACGCTGTACGAAGCGTCCTGGCACCAGTGGCGAAAGATCTACGACCAGTATCCGCGGTTGATGGACGATATCTCGGCCGAAGACCTGGCCAATGCCATCAAGCGATATCAGCGCCTGTTGCAGCAGTTGGACGAAGAGGTACCGGCTGACTTTCCTCTGGTCGATTTGGTGCGAAAAAGCCAGGAACGAGACGACAGCCTGAAAGAACTGTACCAGCAGCTTGGCGATCCCCTCGAGACGGATGAAGAGCCGCAGGAAATGGAGCCCGCTGCCGAGAAGCCCGCTGCTGAGGAGAAAGAGCCCAGCGAGCAACCCCAGCCGGACGAGGCTCAGCCTGGCACGGCAGGCGATATGCCGGATACCCCGGACGCCGCGGCGCAAGCCGAACCGTCGCAACCCGCGGGCCAGCCGGAAGCGGACGAGGCCCAGCCGGCCGTGGCTGAGCCCAAAGCGGAGCCATCGGCCAGCGAGGCGACACCGGCCACCCCTTAGTTGTACAGCGGCATTTCGCGAGGCGAATCCGGTTTATTCACAAGGTAGGACGGATTGGCAATCCGTCTGCCTTCCGCGTAGGACGGATTGCCAATCCGTCCAACTGAAGGGAGATTGCTTCGTGAGCGCTGCTACGGATTCCTTTCCACCTTGCGCGGCTGGTACTCGTGGTCCCGTTTGCGGATCACTTCGGCCGTGATGATCTTGTCAAGGATCGGCGCGCTGCCGTCCTTGGACGGATCAACTCGCTGCAGCTTGGCTAACACCTCCATACCCTTGACAACGCGGCCGAACGCCGTGTGCTCGCCGTTCAAGTGCGGCGTCGGCACAAAGGTAATGAAGAACTGGGATCCGCCGGTATTGCGGCCGGCGTGTGCCATGCTCAAGGTGCCGCGGAAATGCTTGCGGTAATTGTCCTGTTTGCACTCGCAATAGATTTTGTATCCCGGGTCTCCCGTGCCGTCCCCACGCGGGCATCCGCCTTGGGCCATAAAGGCGGGCAATACGCGGTGGAACGGCAAGTCGTCGTAGAATTTCCGTTCCACGAGACTGACAAAGTTGCCGACCGTTTCGGGAGCCTCGTTCTCGAACAATTCGACGACCATCTCCCCCTTGCTGGTGTTCAGGCGGATTTGAGGCAGATCATTCTGCTCGGCTTCCTTCCCGCGAATCTGCTGCTCTTCCTCCCAGTATTTCTTGTAGGCCGCGATACTGGTCATGTTCTGCGCGGCGGTGTCGCTCAGTGTGCCCGCGCTCTGCGCCCGCTTGGACCACGTTTCTGCGGCGTCAAAGTCGTTGGTGGCAAAGGCCGCGAGGCCGGCGACATTGAACAGTTCCTTCTTGTCGCAGCCGTTATCCAGCAGGGTTCTTGCCAAGTCGACCGCCGGCTCGTAGCTATCTCGTGCCACGTCGTCGACCACCAGCTGAACGAGGAATTCTGTCAATGCTTCATCGGCGTTCGGAGCGGCCAGATATGCGGCTTTGCCGGCCTCGCGAAGCGCTTCGATCAAGACCTCTGCCCGAGCAACGGTTTCCGTCCACTTCGCGGTAACGCCTGCCGTTTGATCCGGCGTGGCCGTCCGGTATTCGATGCGAATCCGGCGAAGATCCTTGAGCAGTTCCTTCCACTCGGCCAATTTGGCGGCAAAGACAGCGGCGGAATCGCTTGCCTCCGCGGCGGTTTCCGGTTTCGGCTCCGGTTTCGGCTCGGTTGCCTCCGCGGGCTCGGCCGGAGATTCCGCCGGCTCGGGCCCGGGCTTCGCCTCGGACTTGGGAGCCTCCTGGGCCGCGGCGGGAACCGGTTCCTCTGGCGGCAGCGGCTCGGCGGGCGGTGTTTCCGCGGGTGGTGTTTCCGCGGGTGGAGTTTCCGCGGGTGGAGGCGCGGGTTCCATTTCGGCGGCGGGCGATTCTGTCGCAGGCTTTTCCGCTTCGGTCGGCGGCGGCGATTCGTCAGCCGCTGTGGCGGCTGGTTCTGGCGGCGGACTGGGGGAATCGGGCGTTTCCTGGGCGAAACCATGCGTCACGACCGCAAAGACCAGAAAACTGAGGGCAAGGGGCTGTACAAAACGAAGCCAATGTCGGAACATCGAACGAACCTCCGGGTGCTTACAAGCAACGTTGGGAAAGAAAAAAGGTTACCATAGTCCGCCGCAGTGAAAAGACGCCCTGCTTGGAGCAGTGTCCGTCGTTGCGCGCGTTTTTCCACCCTGGCGTCCTATCGCCTGGATTATCGGATATACGATGTCAAAACGAAAAGGTTCGCGGCCAAAGGCTTTACGCGGTTCCGACGCCACGCCGCCCCTGGCCAAACCGTTGCGGATTATTGGCGGCAAGATGCGTGGCCGCAGCATTCTGTACAGCGGCGATCTGCGGACGCGCCCCATGAAAGACCGGCTTCGCGAAGCCGTGTTCGACGTTCTGGCCACGGCCGTCGTCGGCAAGCACGCCATCGACCTGTTCGCGGGTACGGGCGCTTTGAGTCTGGAGGCGATCAGCCGCGGGGCCACGCGGGCGACCCTGATCGAGCGGCACTTTCCCACGGCGCGACTGATCGAGCAGAATATCGCCCAGCTGGGCATCGCCGACCGGGTGCGAGTCCACGCCGGCGACGCTTTCCTGTGGCCGAGGCAGCAGCGGGACTGGGCGGACTTTGCCCAACCACCCTGGCTCGTCCTTTGCTCGCCTCCCTATTCCTTCTACACGGACCGGACAGCGGACATGCTCGAGTTGATCGGCGGCCTTTGCCGGCGCGCCCCGACGGACAGCGAATTCGTGGTCGAAGCCGACCAGCGTTTCGATTTTGCCCAACTCGCCGACCTGGGCCAGTGGGACGTCCGCGAATATGCCCCGGCAGTGCTTGGATTCCACCGCATCCGCTGACGGGGGCATCGTGCCGGTTTCACTCCCCCCTCGTTCGTACCACTCGCAGGAACCAAGAACGGAAAATCTCGTCAGGGCTTGGAAGGAAAAGATTTTTTGCTAGACTAGGGAGCACTTCAACGGCAAGAAGGCTTGGCCAGAGTGGCGGAATTGGCAGACGCGCTGGACTCAAAATCCAGTTCCCGTTAAGGGAGTGAGGGTTCGAGTCCCTCCTCTGGTACTCGTTACGAGATAAGGACTTACGTCAAATTGACGCAAGTCCTTTTTTTGTCGTTCCACCGCTCCTTCTCCAATTCCTCTGCAATTGCTGTGGTGGTATTCCCGTCGCATCGGTGAAAGGAAATCTTCCGTCCTTGACCGTTGCTACGGCGACACAAATGGTTCATCCGGGAGCAGCATTCCAGCCTGTCAGGATGCCTGAGCGTGCTGCGCGGTTTGTCTCATCGACGGGCTCTGGAGGCTTGTCCCGCCGGCGTCGAAGAAAAAGAAAAAGTGGGGGCAGCTGGGCAAGGAAAAAATGGCAAGAAACGGGCCGGCGAGGTTTCCAGAAGGTTGCAGGCTCGGCGACGAGGGGTAAATTCTTGTCAGTGCGCCGACGATTCGGCAACCAGGTCGATTCTTACAAGCTGCAGGAGCTGGAAATGAAACCGACTCGCATTACGAAGAACTCGCTTATGATCCTCCTCACCACGCTACTGATCGCCCCGCTGGCCGCGGTGCATGCCCAGCCGCCGCAGAACGAGGCTCCCGGCAACGGCTTCGCCACCGCCTCGCGGTTGGACGAGTTCCTGGGCGAGCCGGTTTTTGTTCCCCCGCAGCAGTTGTGGCAAAAACGAGGTGGCTGGGGCGGGATCCTCACGGCACAGGATGGCACCGTGGTGGCGTTTCAATCGCCCGGCAGCGGCAACTGCCGCCGCAGCCGTGACGGCGGCTTGACCTGGGATCCGGACATCGAAATCGGTCCCGATGCCAAGGGGGGAAACGCCATCGTGGATGAAACCAAGGGCGACATCCTGTACGTCAATCCGGGCGCCGGCTGGCTGTTCCGGAGCCGCGATCACGGCGCCAGCTGGGTGCGCGAAAGCATTCAGGTGCGTCCCGACGGGTTCGGGTTCATCCCAAAAACAGAAGGTGTGTCGGCTATGCAGTGCGGCATCACGCTCGCCTTTGGACCGCATCGGGGCCGGCTGATCATGCCGGCGCGGATCATGGGGCCGACCAGCTCGAATGCCGTCGAGTGGCGGCCTTATCACTACAGCACCGCGATCTACAGCGACGACGGCGGCGCGGTCTGGCAGACCAGTCACCCATTCCCCGTGCTTGGCACCGGCGAGGCGACGCTGGCCGAGCTATCGGACGGCAGCATCCTGTACAACTCGCGCGAGCACATGAGCCGGGGAAACCGCTTCTTTGCCTGGAGCCATGACGGGGGCGACCTGTGGATCAACGCCTACCGGAGTCCCGATTTGCCCGACGGTGCTCGGGGAACCTCTTACGGCCTGATGGGCGGCATGATCCGCCTGCCCGTCGGCGGACACGACATTTTGCTGTACAGCAATGTGGACACCGACGCGGGGATGATGCCGGGCAAGGTCGGCGCGTCGATCGTGACGGCACGCGAGCGAGCCACGGTCTGGGCCAGCTTCGACGGCGGCCGCACCTGGCCGGTCAAACGCCTGGTCAATGAAGGCCCCAGCGCCTATTCCAATCTCGGCCTGGGCCGCACGGGGACAACCAGCCAGGGGAAGATCTATCTGATCTTCGAGGGCGCACCGAGCGGCCCCCACGACGCCGTCCAGGTGGCCTCGTTCAACCTGAGCTGGCTGCTGAACGGCCGCGACGTGGCCGAGTTTCTCGGCCAGCCGCGTTAGCCAGCGCGCGAGAATAACTTGAACCAGTTCTGCGTTCGTAGCGAGGCCGTCGAGTCATTGAGGAGAACTGGCCACGGGAGCAACTCACAGAAAGCAACCTTTGATCCTCGACGCTTGCCGTCGAGTGCTTCACAGGTTAATTGGCGATATCACGATGTCAGCCATCCATCCTGAATCTCCCGACGGCAAGCGTCGGGGATCACCATCGTCCGAGGTGGACGCTTGTTCGTGGCCACGTAACCTAAACCACTCGCCGGCAAGCAGCGAGGATGCCCACCTCGGCAAGAATCGCGCCGAACAGGATTGCTGCCGACCCTTGCCCGCCCGGCAGCGGTCTGACCAACACCTACTGGACTGCCCCAACGTCCCCGCTAGACTGTCTGGTATTGGGCCGGCGGCCAACCCCGACCGTGGACAACTGGAATCGTGAAAGGAGTTTGGATCGTGAGACCTGCATTATCCCGTTGGTTGGCCGGCTGGGTGCTGGCCTGGTTTGCGGCCCTCGGCTGGGCAGCCGAAGCCGACACGTCGCGGCTGCTGCCGTTTGGGCCCGAGATGGCCGGGTTTCGCAAGCCGGTCCGGCCGGTCCGAACGAGTGTCGAGGGCTTGTTGTGGATCGACGCCGAGGACTTTGCGGACTATGGAGGCTGGCGGATCGATACCCAGTTCGTCCACAAGATGGGCTCGGCCTATCTGCTGGCGGCTGGCCTGGGGACGCCGGTGTCCGACGCCCAGACGACCATCGAGATCCCGGCGGCGGGTCGCTATCGGCTGTGGGTCCGCACCCGGGACTGGTTTCCGGAGCACTCGCCCGGCCGATTCGAAGTCCTGGTCGACGGCAAGGCGAGCGAGGCCCGCTTCGGCCAGGCGTCGAGCGACCGCTGGCAATGGCGCTCGGGCGGCGTGTTCGAGCTGGCTGCGGGGCCCGTGCAATTGGCTCTGCGGGATCGGACCGGCTACTTTGCCCGCTGCGACGCCTTGATCCTGGCGACCGATCTGAACTACGTGCCGCCCGAGGACTTGCCGGGCATCCAGCACGAACGGAGCCGGCTCACGGGGCTTTCGCTGGAGCCGCAGGACAGCGGCGAATTTGACGTGATCGTGGTCGGGGCCGGTTCGGCAGGCGTCCCAGCGGCAATCGCGGCGGCTCGCCACGGCGCCGTGACCGCGCTGGTCCAAGACCGGCCGGTGCTGGGCGGTAATGCGAGCGTCGAGCTGGGCGTGGGGATCTCCGGCGCGGGCAGCCGGCACGCCAACGCCCGCGAGAGCGGGATCATCGAAGAGGCGGGACGGATCAAGGCCCGCTACCGGCATCCCCGGATGAGTGAGCCTTTCCGGATTCTGGCCGAAGCCGAGCCGAACCTCACCGTGCTGGTCAACCGCCACGTGTTCGCGGTCGAGATGGTCGGCCCACAGCGGATTGCCGCGGTCCGCGCGATGGACACGCTGAGCGGTGAGATCCACGTCTACCGGGCCAGGCAATTCATCGACTGTACGGGCGACGGCTGGGTGGGCTACTTTGCCGGCGCCGAGTATCGCCTGGGCCGCGAGTCGCGAGAGGAATTCGGCGAAGACCTGGCTCCGCCCGAGGCCGACAGGATCACGATGAGCGGCTGCCTGATGGGCAATCTGGCGGTGGGCTACCAGGCGATGGACACGGGCAGGCCGGTCGACTACGCGCCGCCGCCGTGGGCGGCAAAGTTGCCCACGGAGGATTTCGGGCGGGCGATCCGCGGATTTACCGGCGGCCACTGGTGGCTCGAACACGAAGGAACGATCGACGACCTGGCCAATCCCGAGCAGGCTCGGGATGAACTGGTCCGGATCACCTTCGGTTATTGGGACTATATCAAAAACCACTGGCCCGAGCGTGCCACCGCGCGGAACTATGACCTGGTCTACGTGCCGCACGGCGATGCCAAGCGGGAGACGCGGCGACTGGTCGGGGACTATGTGCTCAAGCAGCAGGACATCCAGCAAGCGGTGATGTTCCCCGACCGCATTTCCTACGGCGGCTGGTCGCTCGACGTTCACCATCCGCGGGGAATCTACTCGGGCGGCGAAGGTCCCTTCGATTACAACCCGCCGGTACCGATCTACAGCATTCCCTACCGCTGTCTGTACTCGGTCAATATCGACAATCTCCTGTTGGCCGGCCGCCACGCGAGCGTGACGCACGTCGCGCTGGGCACGGTCCGCGTCCAGGGCACCCTGGCGCCGCTGGGCCAGGCGGCAGGTACGGCCGCGGCGATGTGCATCGAGCGCGGCGTCGATCCGCGGCAACTGGGCCGCGAGGCGATCGCCGACCTGCAGCAGACGCTGCTCAAGCACGACCAGTACATTCCAGGCCTGCGCAACGAAGACCCGGCCGACCTGGCGCGATCGGCCCAGGTTCGCGCGTCCAGCAGCGCAGCCGTCGAACGCTTTGACCGCTCTAGCGTCGTCGTCGAGGACGAGCATCCGCTGAACATGTCCCGGGCGGTGATGGTTCCGCGCGGGATTCATCGCCAGTGGCGGTCGATCCGGATCCTGCTCCGCTCGACGCGATCCGAACCTGTCGCGGTGACGGCGCGGATTCTGGGAGCACAGCAAGTGGGCCAGTTCACCGCCGACGAGGATCTGGGCAGCGTCACGGCCAGCGTGCCCCCGGGACGGGCCGCGTTCGTCGAGTTCCCGCTCGACAAGCCGATCGATTCGCCGCTGGTCTGGATCTGGCTGCCGAAGACCGAGGGCGTTTTCTGGCAGCTGATGGCCTCCGGTCCCCACCAGGCGTGCCGGGCTTATGGGGGCGGAGAAAGCAGACCGTGGACGGTCGTGGAAGGGCAGTACTACGCCGTCTGCACCGAGCCGCCGCTGGCCTATCCCGTTGCTTGCGCCCCGGAGAACGTGATCAACGGCTGGACGCGGACGATCGGCCAGACGGCGAACCTGTGGGCGTCCGATCCGGACGAAACGCTGCCCCAGTGGATCGAACTGGAGATGTCCCGGCCGGTGCGGATCAACACGGTCTACCTGACGTTTGACACCGACATGAACACCTCGCACCACACGATCTCGCTTGTGCCGCAGACGGTGCGCGACTATCGGCTGTCCTGGTTCGACGGAACCGAATGGCGACCGCTGGCCTACGAGACGGGCAATTTCCAGCGCCGCCGGGTACATCGCTTTGCTCCCGTCGAGACGGCAAAGCTTCGGCTGACGGTCGAGGCGACCAACGGCGACCGCTCGGCGCGGGTCTTCGAGATCCGGGCTTACGAGGAATGAAAGGTGGCTGGCTCGTTTCCGATGTCTGCGGGGCGAGGGAGTGATTTCGCCAGCGTTGCAAGATGATTCCGCACTCAGCGTCTCGGCAAGGGAGACCATTTGTTCGTTGATAGCCTTGACCACATGCCGGCATGTCATCGAGAATTGGCAACGATGGCCCGTCAAGCCGCCTACGCCGGCTGCATTTCGACGACGACATTCGGCGGCAACCACTCAAGGACTTGAATCGCCACTTACTGGAGCCACGACACATCTGCACAGGAGAATGGAAAATGTTTCGTTTCCCACGTGAAACCATCCGACAATCCCCGCGGGTCCGTACGGCACGAGTGACCCGGCGGAAGCTGTTGACGACGGCCATCGCGGCCGGTGCGGGAGCGATCGCTGCGCCCCTGGTGCTTCCGTCGCGGCTGTTTGGCGCCAATGCGCCCAGCAACCGGCTCAACGTGGCCGCCGTGGGAACGGGCGGGCGTTGCCGTGCGCTGATGATGGAAATCCTCCACCAAGGCGAAAACCTGGTGGCGCTGTGCGACGTCGATCAGCGCCAATCCGCCAGTGCGCGCCAGGCCCTCGTCGGTACGGTCGAGGGCGGCGACCAGACCCTGGAAAAGGCCAAGTTGTACGAGGACTATCGGGAACTGCTGGACGCGGAGAAATCGCTCGATGCGGTGGTGATCGCCATCGGCTCGCGCTGGCATGCGCCGATCTCGGTGCGGGCGATGCAGGCGGGCAAGCACGTCTACTGCGAGAAACCGCTGGTACGCACGATTGCCGAGGCTCGCGAACTGACGGAACTGACGCCGCGGTGCCAAGTCGCCACGCAGATGGGTACCCAGGGCGTCAGCAGCAGAGCCTTCCGCCGCAGCGTGGAGGTCATTCAGGCGGGCGTGCTGGGCCAGATCGAACGGGTCTATCTGTGGTCGGACTACTGCGGCAAGTTTCCCGCCAGTCACGATCGTCCGGCGGGCGAAGATCCGGTTCCCGAGGGGCTGAACTGGGACTTCTGGCTGGGACCTTGTGAGTGGCGGCCGTTCAAGGCCGGGGTCTATCTGCCGGGTTGTATCGCGGCCCAGAACTGGCTCGATCTGTGCAACGGCATGTTGTCCGGCCAAGGCGCGCATACGTTCCAATTGCCGGTCCGCGCGCTGAAGCTGAACGCGCCGGTCCGCGTCACTGCCGAAGCGTCCGAGCCAGTCAAGGAAACCTACGTTTCTCAAGGGTGCTTTCGTTTCGAGTACGCCGCACGCGACGGCCTGGCGCCGGTCACGCTGTGGTGGGGTGATGGCGGCAAGTATCCGCCCGCCGAGATTACCGACGGCGTCAAGAGCGTTCGAGGACAACTACCGAACACGGGCTGTCTGTTTGTCGGGCAGCGGGGCCAGCTTTATACCGATGGCTGGGGTGTGGCCGGCATCATGAAACTCGACGGCGACAAGCAATGGCGCGGCGTGTTGAATCACGAAGCCGTCCAGGAATTGCCTCTGAGCGTGCCGCGACTCACCCACGACAATCACATGCAAGAGTGGTTCGACGCGTGCAAGGGCGGTCTGGCGACCTACAACGACTTCCAGGTGGGAGCCCGCGTTTCCGAGGCCTATTTGCCGGGTATCCTGGCGCTGCGTCTGGGGCGACCGATCGAATGGGACAGCGCCCGCATGCAGGTCTCCGGCGCGCCGGAAGCCGACCGTTGGATCCAAAACAACTATCGCACGAAGTGGCTGACTTGACCGTTCGCCCCGGTTCCGAAAAAAAGGTGTCAGGAACCGTTTTCGCGCTTTTTGGGGCGGCCTTGGGGGCGAAGCGTGCTTTCCAGTCCCAGTCGGCGGACGATCTGGTCGCACCAGATTCCCGCTTTATCGGGCGTCCTATCCGCTTCAATGGGGCCGCAGCTCGTTGGCTGCGGAAAGGAAGTGAATCAGCGGGCATTTCTCAAGCGGTTTGAGCTTCAATGGGGCCGCAGCTCGTTGGCTGCGGAAAGCGCCGCATCTCCTGCTCGTAGTGCTCGGCGGATAGGGCTTCAATGGGGCCGCAGCTCGTTGGCTGCGGAAAGCCCGTTGACGCGACACCGAACCTTCTTGCTTTCTAATGGCTTCAATGGGGCCGCAGCTCGTTGGCTGCGGAAAGGAAGGCGTGCGTCATCAGCCACGTCGAAGCAGCTGCGCTTCAATGGGGCCGCAGCTCGTTGGCTGCGGAAAGTAGACCAACGCTGGCTTGGTGGTATTGTCGATGTGTGCTTCAATGGGGCCGCAGCTCGTTGGCTGCGGAAAGCACCGGGTAGCCATGTACGGTGGCCCACGTCTCAAGCTTCAATGGGGCCGCAGCTCGTTGGCTGCGGAAAGCAACACGACCGGGTCGGCAGGGAATTCGCCAGAACGGCTTCAATGGGGCCGCAGCTCGTTGGCTGCGGAAAGTGCAATTGCCCGACCGGACCACGGAGATCCTGCGCGCTTCAATGGGGCCGCAGCTCGTTGGCTGCGGAAAGGCGCTTCGATGCCGATGCGCACTTTGCCAGCCGAGCGGCTTCAATGGGGCCGCAGCTCGTTGGCTGCGGAAAGGCCGTCAGCCATTGTTCGGCAAGCTCGGGCGCGTCGCTTCAATGGGGCCGCAGCTCGTTGGCTGCGGAAAGGACCCCATGTTCATC
>Ga0351935_1159_pt1 | contig 16211 bp, 13 predicted proteins | sample TotcelT113001L11_FD_206849 | JGI IMG/M metagenome (GOLD analysis project Ga0351935, IMG submission 206849) | Enriched cells from coal bed in the Powder River Basin, Montana, United States - Total cells T11 rep2 HSBNCT.T11.300.1.L11 ... | reverse complement strand
TCGGCGGCGACGAGCCAGATGATAGAAACCACGGCGACGGTCCTGAACCATCGGCTGCAGGACATGCGGACTCTGCTCATGCTATCCTCCCCTTCAATACGTCAAATCGGATGGTCAACCCCCAAGCCTGTCGCCCAGCGCCGAGGCCGCCGCAGCAACTTTTTCTCCCAGTTCGGGGAACATGGCGACCGGCATTCGCTGACCGGGCGCCGCGATCACCACAGCGGCGACGAGCCGGTTGTCGCGATCGAACACCGGAGCGGCCACACAATGGGCCCCTTCGATGTCTTCACCGCGATCCACTGTATACCCCTCGCGGCAGGCCTGCGCCAACTCGAGCTGCAGCTGCCTCGCATCGGTGATCGTGTGCGACGTGCGCGGCACCAACAACTGACCTGCCAAACGACGGCATCGCTCCCCTTCATCGCCGAATGCGAGAAAGACCTTGCCGGGAGCGTTGCAGTACAACTGTAACCGAAGGCCCAAATCAAAGATCAGCCGCACAGGGTACAGCGAAGGCAGGAAATAGATCAGTACCGCCTCGTCGCCGCTGGGAACCAGCAGCCCCACACTCTCGCGGCAATCGTCGCGCAAGGCGTGGACGACCGCGGCGGCCTCGTCGACCAGGTTCCGTCCTGCGACTCGCGGCGTCGCCAGCTGCAACAGCTTGTCGCTTAGAAAGTACACCTTGCGGGAATCCCGAACCACGAACCCCCGGTCGGTCATGTCGCTCAGAATGCGAAACGCCATGTTCTTGCTCACGTCCAGTATCCGGTGGATATCGGAAAGCGTGAGGCCTTCGCGATGCCGACTGAGCGTCTCCAGAATGGCCAAGCAGCAATCGGTGCTGGGGGCGCGCGGCCGACGCTCGACGGTGGCGAGATGCATGGTATCGTTCCCATTGTTCTACGGGCAATACAAAGTCTACATATAGCACAGCCTCCGTCAAGCCCTGTTGACCATGACGGGCTGGCTCGTACTCGTCGGCGTCTGCGTGTCTGGGGTGTTAGTCATCGCCAGTCGGCAGGAAATGCGCCCGGCAACGGTGTTCCACGTTTGGCGGCAGCGAACTGGTAAGACGCAACTCGAACGGCTGCGGCGTGTCGGACGGCCCGATGCGCAGCCGCCACGTCTGCCACGGGGCGCGATACATGCCGTTGTTGATCGCGGGTTCAAATTCGGTGGGCTGACCGCCCAGCGTGCCGGAGATGGTGAAGCCGTTCTTGCAGTGGAGCGTCCAGTAAGGATTCGACTGGACGAAAAACGCGTCACTCACGGCAAGTAGGCCGCCGATTTTGCTCGGCGGCACGATGCCGCGTACGACAAACTGCGTCTCGGACGGAGGTACAGGGATGGGAGGTTTGGCCGACGTCGCGGACAGTCGCAATCGCCCGATGCTGTGCTGTCGGCCGGCGTGATCGAGGCGGAATTCGAGGACCGTATCGGACACGCAGGAAAGGGGCCGCTCCAGTTCAAAGACGGCGACGTGGCGGAGGCCCTCGGCTGGATCGATGCCCCCGCCGGTTTCCGACGCTCCGTCGATCGCCGCGTCGACCGGCCAGCCACCATAGCTGGTTTGGGAGAAGTCGGCTCGCGCTCGCGCGATGCGGACAGGCTGTCCGGCGACAGATACCGTGAACTCCGTGAGTGTAAAGTTGCCGTTCACCGCGCGGCCGGGGCCCTTGTGCGGCAGGCTGTCGTCGGGCAACGTCTCCAGTCGAATCGCAGTGATCGTGCCCGCCGAGCTACCAGTCTTGATGACGTAACTGTCCTGTGGCGGGTTCTCACTCCCGGCAAGCAGCGAACCGTCCGCCAGCTTTGCCAGCGTGGCGCCACCCGTGGATCGAAACTCGTTCGGCCCAAGCGGTGTCCACGCGACCGAGTCGTCTTCCCGGGAATCATCCGGGGTGTCGCTGGTGATCGGCACAGCACCGCTTGGCTGTGCAAAGTCGGCCGGCATGGCCTGCAGCTCGAAATGGCGGTCGAGCGTCGGCGGCTCGCCGGCCAGCACGACTTCGAACAGCACGATGTCGAACGGCCGCAGCGCGAGGCTGGCTTGCGAGCCGTGTTCGCCGCCCAACTGGGCCGCGTCCGGCCACCAGCGATACAAGTTCCAGCGTTTGCCGTCGGGCAGTCCCCACGCGGAGTTCAGTTCCAGAGCCAGCGTGCTGTCCTCCCACACCCCGTTGTTGATCGCCAGAAATGCACGCTGGCCGTCCGTGCAGCAGTAGCCGTACGGCTCGTCCATCCAGGGGTTGCCGAGGATGAATCGCGAGTTCCGGAAAAGGTCGGGCTGCGCTTTCAGCACGGCAACAAAGTCCGCCATCTGCCGCCGCTCGTCGGGCGACAGGTAGGGCGTGTCCGACCAGAGCTGCGCCAGCAGGTGCCCGCGGCTGATGTCCATGATCACGCCGCCCTGCCATGCCTCTTTGCCGATGCGACTGTTCCACGGCCAGTCGGAAAGCCAGATGCCGAGGGTATCCCAGCCCAGGGTGGGCCAGTCCTTCAGCATCCAGCGGCCGCGATCGAGCCGGCGCGTAACGCTGTCGCGGGCCCGGAGGGCGGGATCGGGCGAGAAGCTGGCGCCTTCCATGTGCATGCCCACGTCGAACACGGTGTCGGCATACTGCAGCCACCAGGGCGAGAGATAATACCAATAGAGCATGATGAACACGTCGGGACACTCGCGATCGAGCGAGCGGTAGAACTCGATCAGCGAGTTCGCGATGGGCTCGGTCGAATAGTCGCCGGGCAGGTGCGCGTGGTCGGGTACGGAACAGGTCAATTGGACATTGTCGAATTTCACCAACCGCACGCCGTTTTCGCGCAGTTGATGGGCATAGCCCTCGGTCGGGCAAGGCTTCGAGCGTCTGCTTCGGCAACGCGAGCCGCTTGATGACGACGGCCAGTTTCCGGCAGAGGGTCTCGCGACGCGCGATGCATGCCGGCTCTGCCTGGAGTTCTTCTGGTCCGAGTTTATGATCCGCGCTCCCGAACGTGCTCACTTGGTAGTCCGGGACGGTCGGGTGGCGCCGGGCCAATTCCGGATCGTTAAGACGGGCGATGTTCTGTCCCACGACATGATCGAAGACGGCCCACAGGTCGCGTTGCAAGAACGCCCGCTTCAGGGGATCGCCGATCAGTCGTTCTCCGCGGATGCTGACACCCGATCCCGCAAACATCAGGCCGGATCCCACGATGGGCGAGCTGATCGTCCGGTCACGCAGTTGCTGGTTGAGTTCCCAGTTGATGCGGCCCGTTTGCGGATCAACTCCGGTGATACCGCGCGCGGTGCTGGCGAGAATCAACTCCTGCCGCCCGTCCTCTGTTGGATGCATGCAGGGTGTCCCCAAAACCTGCCATGAAAGTCGGACGCTCGATTTGCCATCGCGTCTGACCGCTCTGGCGATCGACGGCGATCAAGGTGCTCTTGCCGGCCGGGCCAGGCGGGTCTTTCTCATGGCCCAGGATCACGCTCAGATCGTCCTGATCGTTGGCCAGGAGCACCAGATTCTCGACCAGGATCGGCGAAACGCCACTGCAGCCCGATTCCGTCACGAACGGTCCGAAGTCGCGCCGCCACACCTCGCCGCCGTCCAGATCCAAGGCCAGCAAGACGACCTGTGCGGGCGTTGTCCACGTGACGACGACGCCCTCGGCGTCCACGGCTGGCGTGGCCGTGGCGTAGCAGTGGTCCCGGTGTTCCTCGTAGGTTCGCGACGGGTATTCACGCTGCCACAGCACACGTCCGTCCGCCGGATGGAGGCACAGGATGATCCGTTTCGCCGTCTCCGGATGACCACTGGTCACGAAGATCCGCTCACCCCAAACCACCGGGGATGAATGGCCGATGCCGGGCAGCTTGACCTTCCAGTTGTAGTCCCGTTCGGTCCATTTCGCGGGCACCATCGCAGCTTCGCTGATGCCGCTGCCGTTGGGGCCGCGGAAACGGGCCCTTTCACTCTCGGCAGCCCCGGCCGTGGAAGCCAAGGCGAGGATGGCGGCGAATCTGATGAGCCTCATGGACTTTAAACTCCGTCTTGCCCAGCCGACGGTAGTTCATGCCGGGGCTGTAGTTGAGCACCTTGGCCGCCGGATGCGTATCGGGCCGAGCGGTCGAAGCAACGCAACCGCTCACGACTGCCCCCGAAGCGATTTTGATAAAATCGCGTCGTGTCTCTTCAGTACGAGCCATTTCACGTTCCCTGATTGTTTAGGCAGGCCAGGTCTGGGTGAACCCGGTGTGGTCTCATTATGGCTTTATCTCCCAGCTCTTGGCAGTTCTCGGGTCCAAGGCATAATTTTCACGAGCGAAGAATCGCGGCTCGCTGTCTGATCATCCAGACACACCAGAATCGTTGTGCCACGGACGGCGGGATTCGTGCTCCGCAAAAGACATTGCACTTCGTCTGCCGTGACCTCCTGGCGGAGCAAAGCCCGCGTGGCTTCTTCGAACGCGGGCGATGCGGACTTGCCCGCAGTCGCCTCGTCCATTGCCAAATACTCGCGCAGAAATTTCTTGCTCTCTTCACAAGGCAGTTCCCCCAGGGCGCAAATGATTTCCTGCTTCAGCCGAGTATCGGCCCAGGCGTAAGGGTAGTTGGCCGGCGGCTTGACCATTGCCTTCAATTCCGGGTCGACCGCGAGAAACGTCCGCACCAGGAAGGGCACGGATTCGGTCGCTCCCAACACGCCCAGCGCGCGAGCTGCCATGACGCCGTCCAGGCCACGATAGGCCCCGTCGTGATGCAGGGTGCGATGGGCAACCAGTTCTTCGAGCCATTGGACGGCGCGCGCCGATCGGTCTCCCATTTGCCCGATCTGCTGCGCAACCCACGCTCGCTCGAGAATCCGGCGTGCCCGCTGTTGTTGGTGCGGCAAGTCCCCCTCGAGATTCGTGCGCTCCGGAAAATTGGCAGCAAGGAATCTTGAGAGTTCCTCCAAGGACCGGCTATCGACCCGGAGCGCCAGGGACCACGCGCCGCGATGCACCATCACGATGGACCCGCAGCGCCGCTGGGCAATCTTCTTATGGCGCGCTTCGCGATCTTCTGCCGACTCGGGCGGAATGGAAGTGATGTACCCCTTCAGCGATCCCGCGACGGGGTTGGCTGCAGCACGTTGGTCAGTCTCGGCGGTCGCGCGTTGGTGCTTGACCCAAATTGGGCTGGACCAGGCGCGGGAGGGATTGCCATGCTCATCCGCGTCGCTCTGCACGGCGCGGAGATAGTAGTAGCTGGACTGCTGGAACGAATCGTCCCGAAACGTAAACTTGACTTCAAGCATATTCGGCGTCACGCGGTGCAGCACCGAACCGTCGCGGATGATGGCCACCTCGGCGATCGGGGCGGTGCCGGTGACCGACACGGCGATCTCCGGCTTCTCGCGGGTGACGATCTCTTCGCCCATCCGATGGCCGTTGATTTGAAAATCCAACTCGATGCGGGCGTGCGATACCGCATAGTTGCGCCGGTTCCGCAGCGCCTCGAAGATGGCCTCTCGCGTCAGCGCTTCCGCCAATACCGCGGTCCGCGCCGCCGGCTTCCCTTCGTGCGTATCGGTTCCCCGGACGAAGCCGGTCTTGCCGCCCCGGTTAAGAAACTCGCGCAGACCCTGTTCCCAATTCAGTTGGTAGGTCTTGCCCTGGTAGCGGCTCGTGTCTGGGCCTATCTCGGTGTTGACGATGACGTCGCGGTGGCGCGAGGCATACTCCCACTGATCTCTCGTCTCGTTGCCCCCAAAAACAAAGGGGTGGTTGTTCTGGATCAAGCCTCCATGCTTGCGCACCGCCTCGGCCAGCAGGTCGGGCGTATGGTAGGCAGGATCCTTGGCGCTAAAGAGGGATTCGACCCGGGCCGGGAAATAGACGTTCTTGTGGTTGTAGAACTTCGGCGGCCCCGGAAAGAGCCGCTCGGAGGGCTTGTTCGGCCCGACGTCGGTCCAGTACTTGGCTTGCGACGTCCATTCGTACCCGGCAATCGCGACGAATTTGCCCTCGACAGTGTACTGCTCGACCTTGTCCTGGATCTGGTTCCAGGCCGCTTGGGACATTCGCCACGGCGGGCCGTTGCCGAAGTCGTGGTCGGTGAGGATGACGAAGTCCAGGTGTGCCGAGTCCCGCGCGCAGCTCAGCAGTTGATCGGGTGTTCCCGTTCCGTCCGAGAGATGCGTGTGCGTGTGCACGTCGCCCCAATAGAGCCGGTATTCCGCCGCCAGGAAGGATCCCGGGCACATGCTCAGGAAGACGACCAACAGGAGGCGAATCGCAACTCGGCGTAAACCGCAGCCAACACGATCGTTGTTCATCGTTTCGTCTCCCAGGGATGAAGGGCCGTCCTCTTACGATACTGTGGAGATTCGGTTGACGAAAGGTCCCGCAAATTGGTTTCCTTCGCAGCAGGTCCAAAGATGTTGTTCACGGGCACCACGCCTCTAGCAACGCGTCCTCGTTCGGACCCCAGGGATTTCGGGGCTTCTCAGTCGCCAGTCGCGTCGTGGTGGGCGGGTCCCCCTGGACCACGGGCGTCTTCCAGCCGATTTTCATCACGTTCCAGCACTCCACCAGCGAGATCTTGCCCAAGCGCCCCGACGGAATGAGTTCCACGGCGGGCCGATAATGTTCCTGACCACGCTGCTGGCTACCCATCATGGCGATGATCCCGGCTTTTTTCGCGGCCCGGACCATGGCCCGCCCTTCGACGACGGTGTGGGAAAGCGGCTTCTCCACGAAGATGTGCTTCCCGGCCTGGCAGGCGTGAATGAACGGGAGAGCGTGCCAGTGCTCCGTCGTGGCGATCACCACCGCGTCGATGTCCTTCCGATCGAGGATCTTCCGATAGTCCCGCTCCCGCTCGGGTTTTCGTCCGAGGAGTTCGTAAGCTTCGTCCATGCTCTTGTCGTTGACATCCCAGATCACGGGAAGGTCCACGTCGCCGAACTTGCCAAATGCGGATATGAGCTGGCGGCCGCGCCTCCCGCAGCCGATGAGGCCCAGCCTCACTCGTTCATGGACCGCGGCCTTGCCGTCGGCCCGAACCGCGGGGCCCGTCAGACCGACCGCCGTGGCTCCCGCGGTTGCCGACAGGAACGTTCGTCTCGATAGTACCGTCGTCATGGGGCACCTCTTTCAGTCATTGGTGGGCAAAGGGAACTCGAAGATGTTCACCGAGTGCGGGGGCAACGTGATCGACGCGGACGATTCCGCGACCGCACGCACACGAGACCGCACTTCGTCAGGGCGTTCCCAGGTATTGACGCTGTGGATGTCCGGGCTGGTGAGCGTGTGGATCGTGAGGTTTGACGGGGACTTCTGCCCCTTCAGACGCAGCACGACCTCGACAGACTGTCGCGCGTGGCGATTCCGCGTTTTCTCCATCGCGTCGCGAAACGGACCATCCAAGAGCCGCACGTCCTGAAGCTCAAACGGCCGGGCCGGCAACCGCACGGCATCGCGGTCCGACGGCCACAATTCGGCCAGCGCCGGTGTAACGGCGGTGAAAACAAGGGTGGCAAACAAGCTCAGCCGAATCCGAATCATAACGACCTCTCTTCCTACGAGCTGCTCGCGTTTCTTGGCTCGACTTTTTATGGGCGCAGCAACGCGGTCCTCGCCTCCAGGACAAGACGGAACACAGTCGGCACCAGCACCAGAGTAAACAGCGTGGAAACCAGCAGGCCGCCCAACACTACCGCGCCCAAACCACGGTACAGCTCGCTCCCTTCACCGGGAAACAACACCAGCGGCAAGAGCCCCAAGACCGTGGTCAAAGTCGTCATGAAGATCGGCCGCATCCGCGTGCGCACGCTCATCAAGATCGCATCGTCAGGACTAATTTCATCTCGGCGCATGTGGTTGAGGGACTGGTGGACAATCAGGATCGCGTTGTTGACGACGGTTCTGATGAGGATCACGAAGCCCAGCATCGTAACGACGTCGAGCGATTGAACGCCACCGTGGGGCCAAAGGCCCAGATAGCCGTTGAGGGCTGCCAGTCCGAGAAACCCGCCCACGGCACCGAACGGCACGCTGAACATGATCACCAGCGGATAGAGCCATGACTCGAACAACCCGGCCATCAGCAAGTAGGTAATCAGGGCCGCCAAAACCAGGTTCCAGCGCAGGGCTTGCCATGTGGCCGCCAGCTTGTCGGCGGTGCCCGACAGCCTGATCTCATAGGCTTCGCCGATCTGGCCGTTTTGACGCAGCGGCTCGACAATCCCGTTCTCGATCAAATCCATCGCCTGCTCCAACGGCATCTCATCCGGCGGCGCGACCGAAATCGCCAACGCTCGCTGGCGTTCGCGCCGAAAGATCGCCTCGGCACTGCCGGCAAAACTCGCGTCGGGCAGCCCCTCCAAGCGGGTCAGCTTTCCTGAAAGGGTATGCACAGGCAGTCCGGGCAGATCCTCCAGTCGCCCGGCCGACGCTTCACCGGCTGCAATGGTCAAGTCGATCAACACGGTGTAGTCATCGACCGGCGGATAGGCGAGGTGCTCGCTGCCGCGGGCGCCGCGGTCGACGTCCCAATAGGGCCTGGCGTCGTCCTCCAGCTTTTCCCCAAGTTCCAACATCCGGTCGAGGTTGTATCCGGGTGGCGGCGCCACCTGGCCGATGATCTGATTGCGGTTTCCCATCGGCAAGTACTCGACCTTCGGCATCATCAGGAAACTCAGCACCAGGGAAGCGCCGGTGAACAGGCAGACCGTGGCCACGCGCAGCGGAACGCTTCGCTGCAAGCAGGCATTCACGGCCATCACACCGCCCACGAATCTCTCGGCCACAGCATCCACCGCCCGAAGCAGAAGGGCCGGTTGGCCCGCTGGAGCCGAGATGTCGTCGTTTGCGGGCCCTGCCGGGAGTGGCGACGCCGCAAGGCGTTCGTCGGCCGACGATCGGCTCCGGGCAGACTGGAGAATCCGAGCCGCGGCGGGAGGAATGGCGGTGATGGAGACCAGCAGCGAGAGTCCGACCGCGGAGCTGATCGCCAGGGCAATGTCGCGGAAAAGCTGGCCGGCCTCCTCTTGCACGAACAACACCGGCACGAACACTGCAAGGGTGGGCAGCGTCGAGGCGAGCACCGCTCCCCAAACTTCCGCCGTGCCCAGCACCGCAGCTCGAAACGGATCCTCGCCCGCCTGGTGATGGCGGTAGATGTTTTCGAGCACGACGACGGCATTGTCCACCACCATCCCCACGGCAAACGCCAGCCCGGCCAAACTGATGACGTTCAGGGAACGCCCCAGCAAGTGGAGCATGAGGAAGGTGCCGATAACACTGATCGGAATGGCCAAGGCAACCACGGCGGTGGGCCGGACGCTTCGCAGGAACAGGAGCAGGACGCCCACCGTCAACAGTCCGCCGACGACGATGGCACCGTCGAGCAGACGAATGGCCGAGTAGATGTAGTCTTCCGCGAACTCGCGAAAGGTGTGAATCTCCATCTTCGGCGGCAGCAACTCCCGCACGCGCGGCTCGATTTCCGGCTGTTGCGCAACCAGGTTCGCCAGGCGGTAGGCCGCCAATTGGGAGTTCTGCGCCGCTTGAACCGGCCGCAACAGGTCTCGCAGGTCGCGGTTCTCTTCGCGGGCCAAGAACGCGGCAATCTCTTCGGGCGATGCCGTTCGCGGGCGGAGGACGAAAAGGGCGATGAACGTGAAGGCGGAGCTTGAGGCGGTCGTGATGACGGGGCTGCCTGGCATCTTCAGGATACTCGGCAACCTGCCCGAGCCGCGAATTAACCTTGACCATCGCCTCGCTCAGATCCGTCCCCACCTGGAATTCGAGCGTAATCACCCCCTGCGAGTCGCTGCACTGAGAGGACATCCTGGTCACGCCCTCGACGCTCTGGAGCCGTTCCTCTTGCTCTTGGATAATCTCCCGCTCGACCTCCTCCGGGCTGGCGCCCGGCCAGCGCGTCGAGATCGAAATCCTGGGAATCTCGACTTCCGGGGTGAGCTGAATCGGCATGCGCAGCAGGGCCACCACGCCAAACAGCACCGTCAGCAGCACGCCGACGGCGACCTTTACCGGATTGCGGGTGAATGCTTCGATCAGCGCCATGTCTTCACGATCTTTACGGAACGCCCGGGAGTGATGCGTTCATTCCCTTCCACGACGACCAACTGGCCGGGCTTCAGGGGCATAAGTCCTTCCGCGTCCCGGGGACCGAGGAACTCCGTGCGAGGGTCGTCCGGGCCCTGCATTGCCACATCCAGCCATACACGTTTGACGCGGACCGGGTACTCTCCGGGTGCGGCGGCCGAGTCGTTCGATTCCGGCTCCACCACCCAGACCAGCGGCGAAGCCTCCCCGAGCACCAGGCTGTGCTTGGACCAGAACCGGCGGCGGGTCCTCCGTCTCAGGAGATGCCGGCGGATCGGCTCTCCGGCCGCAGCCCAAGAGCACTGCCGCGAGAATGAGGCTGCTGATCAGAAGTTTGATGTCGACATCCATTATGGCGAAGTCTCTTATCGGGATCTCTATTTTCCGGCTTGATCCATCGCGGCGGCGTAAGCCTCCAGCGTGTTTTCGGGGGCCAGTGCCCACGCGCCGCGATGGACAATCACGATCGGCCCGGAGCGCCGCTGGGCGATCTTCTTGTGGCGCGCCAGTCGATCTACAGACGACTCGGACGCAATGGAGGTGATGTGGCCACGGAGCGCTTCTGCAACGGCGTTCGCACCCGCAACGGCATCAGCCTCCAAATCACCTAAAGCAAACTGAATCCCGGCCAGGTAATGCCGCAGCACGTGCGGGTTGTAGTAGCTCGACGGCTCGTGACCCAGCGAGCAATAGAATACCCGCCCCTTGCCGTAGCGACGGACCCAACTGATCACGTAGTCGCCGTCCTCGCGAATGCTCAGATCGGGCGTCGCGCCACCGCCGTAGATTTCGACCCGCACGCCGCCGTTCCGACGCTTGCTCGGATCGGCCATCTTCTCCAAGTCGAGGGTCAAGAGGACTCGCAACCCTTTGCGGAAATCAGGCGCCTTCGACACGTAGATCTCGTCAAAGAGCTGGAAACTCTCTCCGTTCAAAGGGGCGCACACCGGGTGTTCAGGCTCGACGGGCTTGACCCATACCTGGCCCGTCACGTGGCCGCCGAACGGACCGCCCATCATTTCCAGGTACTCTGCCCATCCCGTGGCAACCGCCCCGTGAATTCCCGCGATCCCTTTGCCGCCGGCCACGAAATCCAGCAGGCTCTTCTGGAGCATCGCTTCGCGCTGGCTGGCTGCCGCCTTCTGCTCGTCGCTGAGTGTCTTGAAGTTCACAGGCAGCATGGGATGCGACTCGTGCGTGTTGTTCATCAGCACGGCGTCGAACTGCTGGAGATTCTCCGGCAGAAACACGAGCGGATCGCCACTGGCGACGGCTTCGAAGGCCCCGGTTTTGTTTCCCATCGCCTCGATGGCCTTGAAACAACAGGCTACCGACCCCGGGTGAGTCGGCACGCGGCCATAGACCAGCAGCTTGCGTGGACGGGCCGGCGCCACGACCGGTTTGTCCGGCAGGGCCTCGTCGATGGCCCGAGCGGTCGTTTCAGATACCACGTAGTTCGGGTCCCAGAAATTCTGGGCCTTCTCAGCAGCCGGTGCCGCGCTCGTGGCAAGCGATATGGCGAGGATGACAACGTAACGCATCGTGAATGGTCCTCCATAAGAGATTCGTAGGTTGGCTCTCCGAGCCGACCAGTTTGGGCCGTTTCAACTCCGTTGAACGGTTCAAACAAATCACAAGACCGTTGGCTCGGAGAGCGAAGCTACACGGTCGGCTCAGAGAGCCAACCTACAATTGCCTCGTCTGCTTAACTGCTAAACTTCCGGCAGCTCATACCCGGGGCGGCGTGGGCGACTCAGCATGGCGGCCGCCTCATCGTCCCCCAGAATCTGCTCGTTCTTGCCATCCCAGCAGATCGTCCGTTTCGTCTGATAAGCAATGTTGCCCAGGTGGCCGCACACGGTGGCCTGATGGCTTTGTTCGAGGTCCACGGGCGGCTGTCGCCCCTGTTTCACACAGTCCACGAACGTCCGGTGCCACGGCCCATCCTGAGGCGTGGGGCCCACCTTCTCCGCCGGTTGTTTCAGGTTCTTTTCGTCATACACCTCGTACCCGAAGCGGTCCAAGAGCAAGGTGGCCTGGTCTCCGTAAAAAGCGATCCCGTGGTCGAACGGCCGGGAGAGTTGCGAGGGGAACCTGCTTTGTCCGCGGAGCCAGTATTGCATCAAGAAGTCGGGGAACTCCCAAGTGGCCTGGAGTGTGTCCGGCGTATCACCGAGGTCTTCGAGCACAAACTGACCTCCCAGGCAACTGGCCCGCCGAGGCGACGCGACCCGCATTGCCCAGAGAATGATGTCGATATGGTGCGGCCCCCAGTTCGTCATCATTCCGCCGCCGTAAGCAAACCAAAACATGTGCGCCAGCCGGCGCGAGTCGAACGGAACCAGGGGCGCGGGCCCCAGCCAGCGGTCCCAGTCGAGGTGATCCGGGGGATCGCCCTGAATCACAGGCGTGGTCCAACCTTTACCGAACTTCATGCAGTTCCAGCATTCGACCAGGGAAACCTTGCCCAGGCGTCCCGATTGAACGATTTCCACCGCGGGCGGGTAATGTTCCTGGCCGCGCTGCTGCGTGCCCATCATGGCGATAATACCGGCCTTTTTCGCGGCCTGGACCATGGCGCGGCCTTCGACCACGGTGTGGGAAAGCGGCTTCTCCACGAAGATGTGCTTCCCGGCCTGGCAGGCGTGGATGAAAGGCAGCCCGTGCCAATGCTCGGTTGTGGCGATCACCACCGCGTCGATGTCCTTGCGATCGAGAATCTTTCGATAGTCCCGCTCCCGATTGGGCTTGCGTCCGAGAAGCTCATAAGCTTCGTCCAGGCTCTGGCCGTTGACGTCGCAGATCACAGGGATCTCTACGTCGCTAAACCTGCGGAAGACCGGCATGAGCTGGCGCCCGCGCCGACCACAGCCGATGACCCCCAGCCTTACCCGTTCATTAGCTGCCTGCGATCCGGGCTTCGCCGTCGTGTCCGACTCCCCCCGAACTGAACGACTTGTCAGTCCGGCCGCCGCCACTCCGGCAGTGGCCGACAGAAACGCTCGCCTCGATACCGCCTCGCTCATCGCATCGCCTCCCCGTTAAGGTCTTCACTCGTGTTATTCCGAACCTACAAGGACCGCCCGTGTCAAACAGATCCATGCCCGGCAACGAACTCCTGCTCCCGCTCGCCTCCGCTCGGAGCCGACGAGTGAGGCGTGCGGCAAGTCCTTACGGCCGCTTGCTTCGCTTGCCGGGTTGCCGCTGGACAAGCCGTCATCTTCCCCTCTCCCTGCGACGCTTGTCAAGGAAGTTTTCCAGGTGCGACCACGCTGGGCACTCGCTCGCTTGAGGGCCTCGGGCTGGATGCCGGCGAGCTTGGCCAACTGGACAGCCACGGCATAGCCGACGACGCGTCCCCTCCCTCAACTCTGTCCTGGTACGCGCGTTCGTCAGGTTTCCCGGAGAACTCGCGTTTTGTGGCAAACGGCGGATCGATATCGACCAGCCGCACGCCGGACGTGCCGTCGGCGATGGTCGCGTGCCAAAACCGGTGGTTTTCTGGGACTAACGCGCTGCTTAGGATCGCATTAACCGACAGGAACGAAGCAGTTGCGCCACATGCCATTAGCGGGATCGATTAAGGAACCGCTAATCTACGCTGATGTGCGCTAATAATGATCCGCCGCCTCGACGCTCCAATCCATTAGCGTTCATTAGCGTCCATCAGCGGTTTGTTTTCTCCGAATGCATCGGCCATCGAACGACTTGCCGTGAGGTGCTGCGAGGTTCTAAGTGGAGATCGATTAAGGAACCGCTAATCTACGCTGATGAACGCTAATAATGATTCGCCGCCTCGACGTTCCATCAAGTCGCAGCCCGTTTGGCACCGGCGACGAGCCACAAATCCATTAGCGTTCATGAGCGTCGCGAAAGGGCACTTCACACGCCCGAAGAACTGCGAGGCGTACTTGCGCGTGTTGGGGGAAGAGCTGCATCGCGAGCCAGTGGAGCTGTTTCGTGCGGAATTCGAGAAGAGATGGGCAGGGAAATGGCGGCAGGGGAATCAAAGCCTTGATGCTGGAAACCAGGGGTGTCCGTCTTATTGGCCGGCGTCTCGGACCAATCGTGGGCTGTACTCGGACGCTGGCGCCGGTCGCACCGGAGCAGGACGGTCCGGTCGTACGGTGGAAGACGGACGGCCAGGCATTCCGTTACCTGATACGGTTTTGACTTCCGCACGACTGGCAAAGGGCGCGGATTGCGCGGGGGGAATCTGCCAGGACGGGGAATCACAGATCCCTTCGTGACGGTGTCAACGTGCTGCTCGGTGAAACGCACGACGCCATCGTACATGCGAATGTATTTCCAGCGCTTGGTGCGGATGCCTTCTTGGAACGGATTGTCGCGCAGCGTGAACAGGCTTCCAGGAACAGTTCGTCGCGCCAGGGCACGTCCCGGCCCTCGACCAGCGGGCGGAGACTGGTGCCATCCATGAACTCCGGCGCTGCGGCCAGCAGCAGGCAGACGAGGAGGATGCCGTTGGTTCTCATGGCGTTGCCTTTTAGTTGTTGTGAGGGGTCAAGCTGGGCCCGCGCGGCTTCCCCGTTCTCAAGCTCCGGCCTGGGAACGCCTGTCCGGAAGCTCCGCTTTTGGCTATTGGCTCGGGAGGCTGATCGCCGCGCTGCGGAGGACCTGCGGGGGCCAGGGGCGCTCGATGCGGCGCCCGTCGGGCAGGAACTCGACGGGCGGAACAATGTTTCCTTGCGCGTCGCGCGGCAAGCGGCTTTCCATCGTCGGGAACTCGTCCTGCCGGTACGACCGATTCACCAGCGGCGCCGTCCGCATACGCGGGCGGTATGGCGACTGGCCGTACACGCACTCGACGGTAATGTCCGAGGGGGGATAGTCCGATTTCTGAAACAGCGGATGGGCGGGGTCGGGATCGGCCATTTCGCGCACCTCGCGCTCGCCGCGGTAGGGGGCGAGCGTATCGACCCAAACGATCAGCTTCAGAAGATCCTGCGGGTCCATCTTGACGTCGTGGTGCTTGCCGCTGCCGGCGATTTCCACCAACTGGCTGCGGTACGACAAGGTGGAAAGCGGCGGCACGGTCGTGTAATCCTCCGGTCGCCATGGCGCTTGTTGAGCGATGATCGCCCCGGCAATGCCACGTTCGGTCCGCCGGGCAGGGAAGCTGCCGTGGAGCCCCGCTCCCTGGCCTAACGTCAGCGTGACGTAGGGCTCGGAAAACACGCCAAACCCACCGGGACGCAAGGTCAGGTCGAGCTTCTCGCGGCCTTCGCCTTCGCCCTGATGACACGCCCCGCAAGATCGGTCGAGCAGGGGCTGGATGTCGCGTTCATAGGCGAGACTCCGTTCCGGCCCCCAGGGGTACGGGGTGATCTGCGCCGGGGAACCGGCGTAGGCGGCCAACGTGCCCAACGCGACCGCCGGCGTGCGGCTGTGCTGCTCGTGGCAACCCACGCAGCCACGCACCTCGCCGGGCATCAGGTTCGTAAAGGACCGCATGGTGTGCAGTGCGCGGTGCTGGTCGTCGAGGATCTGAAAATGCAGGGCGGTGTTCGGAGGCGCCTCGAAAGAGACGGACCCGTCGGAACCGATCGGAACGGTGCCCAGCACGCGTTTGATGCCGTCGTTGACCGTCAGCGACATGGGCGGGCCGGCATGCATGTGGGGCTGGCAGCTCGGATTGTCGGCATCTTGGATCTTCTTGCCCAAGGTGAAGGTCGTATTGTCCAGGTTGAGAATGCGCAGATACCGGGCTTTCTGCCTCAATTCCTCGGCCAGAGGCACGTTCTGGAAGATGTCGGCACTGTACAAAACGCCGGGTGGAACCGGCTGCCACGCGTGTTGCGGACCCGGCCAGGCGACGCGGTCGGGCAGCACCGGCGGGACGGCCCGCGGGCGAACCGGCATCCCGTACAACCTGCTTGAACAGTCCTGGTACCTGCCCGGCCACCACGGGACGGCCCGCGGGCGAACCGGCATCCCGTACAACAGATGATACGCCCCTTCGTAAATCCGCTCTCGGTTGCCATTCGCCAGGTTTCGTCGGACCACAGCTCGAGATCGCCGCCGGCCCCGTCGTGGCGAACGCGCACGGCCACCGTCAGTCCGCCCCATTGCCCCCAGTTCACGCCCTTGA
>Ga0351935_1133_pt1 | contig 19787 bp, 8 predicted proteins | sample TotcelT113001L11_FD_206849 | JGI IMG/M metagenome (GOLD analysis project Ga0351935, IMG submission 206849) | Enriched cells from coal bed in the Powder River Basin, Montana, United States - Total cells T11 rep2 HSBNCT.T11.300.1.L11 ... | reverse complement strand
CACTCCTCTCGCTACGTTGCCAATGACCAAACACTCAGGCTATCGCTCTGCCCACCGAGGGCAGAACGAACCCAGCCTGCCGCTGTTACGCCACCGGCGCAAGCGATCCGGCGAGTGACGCAATCCCCGCGGACGGAGCCGCCGGCAAATCCGAAAGACTTCTACTCAGAAAAAGGACCGAGGGCGTCAGAACAGATGCAGTTGCCGGGCCGGCGCGTCTTGGGTGACGGTCGGTAGCACGATGGTTCGTGTCGGGTCGGGAGGTTCTGGCGATCTCCCTCCGTCCGATTCGCCGAACTTCGCGGCCAGTTCGCCGGGACGCACGTGGCGGATGAATCCGCCGTCCATGTTCATTCCGGTGCGGTAGGCGAGTTTGACTTCGCCGGCCAGACTGTTGCCCCACAGGACGTAACCGTACAAATTGCGCAGGGCCAGATTGATGCCCGTCATTCGAACGCATCTCAGGTCGATGTCCTGGCCGACCAGTTCGCCGCCGGGGTGATGTTCCGCGTAGGCGAGCAGCATTCGGCCGCTGCCGCAGCAAGGATCACACGCGACGGCCCCCGGCTGCTTCTCGTCGATGCAGAGCGCCGCCATGAATTCGCACAATTGTTCGGGCGTCAAAAACTGACCGGCTTCGCCGTAGGTGATGCCGCCCTGGAACAGGTCGCCGAGGATGTCCTTGCGAGTTTGTTCCATCAGGTCAATCAGCGTCCCGAATGCCTGAGTGAGCGAGTCGATGCCGCGTCGCCCCTTTTCGCCGTCAGCATAGCCCTTCCGCACGACGGCCAGGTACTCGTCTTCCATCTGCCGATTGGACAACGCGGACACGGTGCAGGCCAAGAAATCCTCGAATGTCTGGCCTCGGCTGACGCCCGCTCGGCGGCCTGCCTCGTCGAGCAGGTCGCAAATTTGCTGGGTGCCGTTGTACAGAAATTGCTCGCGGGGCATGCGACTTGGGCGTCACGGCTTCAACCAAACAGCTTTCCCTGCCGTGTTTGCGGGCGATTGCCGTTTCCGGCCATTGGATCGACCAGGGGAGCCGGCGACGGATCACCTTCGGCGGCTGTGGCGACGGCGGGCGCGCATCCCCCACGCGCCGCTTCCTCTCGCAATCGGGCCATCACTTCCTGGGGTATCACATTGATGCGTTCCCCGAAGTCCGGAGCTGTCGGATCGAGCGGCAGACTGTGAATGTGAACGGGCGGCGGAAGCTGGTCGGGCAGGTTGCGAAGCGTATGCACAAGATCGTCGCGGAATTCGTCGATCGAACCGATCAGCACTTCCATGGTTTCCTGGAGTCGCTGCATCCGCTCCTCCAGGTCTTGAATGCGATCATCTGTGATGCTTTCGCGAGGTGCCGGTGCGGCGGTGCGTTTTGCCATAGGGTGTGGGGGAATGGAAAGCGACGTGGGGCCATCGTGGGCCGTTTCGGCAGCGAGCGAGCCGTGATCGTTCGTCGGGGCCCCCGCCGGGAGTGTGATGATTGCAGGCTCCCGCGTTACGGGCATCGCGACGGTGGGGTGACCGGCGGTCCGCAGTGCCCTGGCATCCGCTTGCGGGTGCTGAGCCCCGGCGTGATCCCGGTCCCTATTGCCGTCGATGGGGTCCGCCTGGCTGGGGGCTACCTGGACAACGGCCACGTCGTCGAGCAATTCCGCAAAGGGCTTGCCGGTCTGCTCGTGCCGGTCCAGCAATCGCAGCATCAAGGCCCGCGTGTGTTCGTACAGCACACCGACCGCAATGTGAAGAAGTTCGTTGGTGGGCAGTTTCGCGTAATTGCCCAGCACGGCAAGCCTGCGCATGTCGTCGCCAGTCAGGCGACTCCCAGGCCATTCGTGGCCCCAACGTCCGCTGGTGTCTGGAGACGAAAACGTAATCTGGAATGCCTTCAATCGCACGCGCGGGTCATTGATCGGAATCGTCGTGTCCACGGGCTTGGCCAGCTGTGCGATCATTCGTTGGCCAAGAACCCGCACGGCTTCGGGCGTCGTTATTAACGGCACGTCGCCAGCGCCCGCCTTCTGGGAGGCGGCTTCATCGGCCCTGATTTCGTCGAGTGGCTCCAAGCAACGCCGACAATGCCAGATTCACCGACCCAAAGCAAGAACAGCGGGCGGGCCTGGCGCATGTCGGGGCGAGTGGTCCCTGCCTCATTTTCGCAGGCGATGGGGTGCGTTTGGAGCCACTGACCGAAACCAACCGGGGCCCCGAGGCCAGCGACTGCCTTCACGGAGCCCTTCGCCTTGTTTTGTGGGCTATGCAGATCGGGAGTCGAGACCCCGATCTATTTGTTGCACCGAGCGCGAGAGCCAACTGCTAGCGGCTTGCGAACCCCGCTATTGATGCCGTCGTACGTCGTCGGCGCTGGGCTCAGCTATGGCCGGCTTGTTGTGGCGAGACTTTCAATGTCGTTGGCCAGGATATCCAGCAGCTCATCGAGCTCATCAATTCGGGTCGAGCCGCTCGGCTCGCCGTGCATTACGTTGTCTTGAAGCCGAGAAACGTTATTTGATGCGGAAGGACGAGGCTCTTTCTGCCCGGTCATGACAGACGACATGGACAGGACGTCTGTCGTGTTTGCCGCCGTCAGGAGTCGATGATCGTTCCGAAGTGGGACGATAGCAGCGCATGATTCAAATCGCGTAGGATCTTGATGTAACGGATTCATCTGTGCGGATGTGGTCCTTGGAAACGAAGACGACATGCTGGCCAGTCCGATGGGTTCAAATTCACCCTCGCTGCTGGTTCTTTGATCTGCAGCCTGGTTGATGAAATTGACGACCAGCAGGACGTCGGCAGGAGTCATGGAATCATCGCCGTTGACGTCCACGAATGGCGGCTGGGCAACGGGCAACGAAATCGGCCCCGCCCCCCTGCTATTGATTTCGTTGATGATCAACAGCACATCGAGTGGAGTCACGTTGGAGTCGTTGTTGACATCGAAGACACTCCTCACGTTTTGCCAAGGATGAACGACGAACGCAGAAACAGCGTCGCCTGCCAAGGGATTACCTGCCATGTCGCCGATCTCGGAGCCGCGTGCCACCAATGTCAGGTTGTACGCCCCCGACGCCGCAGTGAATGTGGACAGGTCGATGGTCAGCTGCGCGTCACTGATGGTCGACACTGTCAACCCCGTCAGAGTCAGCTCGCTGCCATTTCGCAGCAGATGGAAGTCTCCCGAATCCACTCCGGTCACTGGCTCAGTAAAGTTGATGGTGACAATGCCGAAGTTTGTGTTTCGCGGGTTCGGCGTCGCATCGGTGATTTGTGCCACTGGCGACGTCGAATCAATCACGACGGTCAGTACGCTCGAATCTGCGCTCGTGTTTCCCGGCCGCTCCGCAGCCCTCGCCGTGAACTGGTATCTGCCCTCCGGTAGCGGCGTGTCCCGGCAATCGAGGCTCCAAGTGCCCGATGCACTGGCTGTCGTAATCCCGAAAGTGATGCCGGCCTGGAATACGCTAACCGTATTGTTCGGCTCGGCCGTCCCCATGAGCGCCAGCGTCGTGTCCGCCGTCACGCCGTCGGTGGGCGACACACCCGTATCCTCTGTAATCCCCGTGATGACTGGCGCGGCCGGCGCGACGGTCAGCACACCAGGCACATAGACAATTGCGTAGTTCAAAGAGGCCGCCCCGCTGGGCGTAATCGGGTAAATCCCTCCGGGGCTGCCGGCAGCGGCCGTTGTCGTAATGGTCGGTAGCGTGACCAGACTGGACGCCGTTTCGCCGTCAACGAAACCGGAATAACCGACTGTCAGCTCCGGCACCGGGGCGCCGGATGCCTTGCTCTTGTTGTCTGCGGTCACCGTCAGCGAGGCCGGCGTGATGTTGGCTGTGGTCGTGGGCTGCGTCAGCTGGTAGTTCCCCGCGTCCGCCCCGTTCAAGATCAGTCCCGCCACCGTGACCGTCTTCCCCGTCCCCGCCGTCTTGTCCGCGAACGTGCCCGTCGCTCCGCCTGCGTTTAGGGCCACCGTATCCGCGCCGTACGTTCCCACAAGTACCGCACCGCTTACGTTGAGCGTCGAGGCCGCGTCGCCGTCGTACACTTTGTCGCTGGCCGTGATGCCCATAACTGTCACTGGGCGCGGAGTGATACTCGCGGTAAACGCGGTGGGCACCAGCGAGTAGTTGAACGCCTGGGGACCGGAAATCGAAAGGTTCACTATGCTCACAGCCTTGTTGGTGCCCGCATCCGTCGTATCGAAATCTCCGCCGGCCCCATCCGTATTGAGGGTCACCATGTCGCCCGCGAACAAACCCACCAAGGAGGCGCCGTCAAAGTTGACCGTGGCCCGGAAGGTTCCGTTGTAGACTTTGTCGCTGACGGTGATGCCCGTGACCGTGAGCGGCGATGGCAAGATGATCGCCCAGAGCGTCGGTTGTAGGAGCGTGTAGTTGCTGGCATCAGCCCCGCTGATCGTCAGGCCGGCCACCGCTACGGACTTGCCTCCGACACTCTTGTCCGCGAACGTCCCCATGGCACCGGCCGCATTCAGCGTCACCGCTTCCGTAACCACCACCCCGACCAGCGTGGCACCGTTGGCGTTCAGGCTGGCTAGCGTGTTGCCGTCGTAGGTCTTGTTGCCGGCCGTCACCCCCGTGACGGTCAAGCCCTTGGCCGTGATCGCCGACAGGTCCGTCGGCTGCGCCAGCGTGTAGTTCCCCGCGTCCCCGCCGCCCAGGATCAGCCCGGCCGCCGTCACCCTCCAGGTTCCCACGTTCTTGTTCGGGAAGCCGGCCGTGGCCCCCGTCGTCACCAGCGTCACCGTCTCGCTGCCCACCACGCCGCTCAGGCTGCCCCAACTGCTCACCACCGCACTCGTGGTCCCGTCGTACGGCTTGTCATCCGCAGCGAACCCCGTGACCGTCAGGCCCTTGGCCCCAATCGTGGCCGAAGTCGTCGGCTGCGCCAGCGTGTAGTTCCCCTTGTCCGCCCCGCTGAGCGTCAGGCCGGACACAGTCACGGTCCAGGTGCCGATGTTCCTGTTCGCGAATGTCCCCGCCGCTCCGGCCGGGTTCAGCGTCACGGTGTCCGTGCCCACCACCCCGACGAGCGTGGCACTGCCCGCGCTCAGGCTGGCCATCGTGTTGCCGTCGTAGGTCTTGTCGCCGGCCGTCACCCCCGTGACCGTCAGCCCCTTGGCCGTGATCGCTGACGTGTCCGCCGGCTGCGTCAGGGTGTAATTCCCCGCGTCCCCGCCGCCTAGGATCAGCCCGGCCGCCGTCACCGTCCAGATTCCCACGTTCTTGTTCGGGAAGTTGGCGGTGGCCCCCGTCGTCACCAGCGTCACCGTCTCGCTGCCCACCACGCCGCTCAGGCTGCCCCAACTGCTCACCACCGCGCTCGTGGTCCCGTCGTACGGCTTGTCATCCGCAGCGAACCCCGTGACCGTCAGGCCCTTGGCCCCAATCGTGGCTGTGGTCGTCGGCTGCGCCAGCGTGTAATTCCCCTTGTCCGCCCCGCTCAGCGTCAGGCCGGACACAGTCACGGTCCAGGTGCCGATGTTCCTGTTCGCGAATGTCCCCGCCGCGCCGACCGAGTTCGAGCTCACAGCTTCCGTGCCCACGACCCCGACCAGCGTGGCACCGCCCGTGCTCAGGCTGGCCACCGTGTTCCCGTCGTAGGTCTTGTTGCCCGCCGTCACCCCCGTGACCGTCAGACCCTTGGCCGTGATCGCAGACGTGTCTGTGGGCAGCGTCAGCGTGTAGTTCCCCGCGTCCCCGCCGCCCAGCGTCAGCCCGGCCGCCGTCACCGTCCACGTTCCCACGTTTTTGTTCGCGAAGCCGGCCGTGGCCCCCGTCGTCACCAGCGTCACCGTCTCGCTGCCCACCACGCCGCTCAGGCTGCCCCAACTGCTCACCACCGCACTCGTGGTCCCGTCGTACGGCTTGTCATCCGCAGCGAACCCCGTGACCGTCAGGCCCTTGGCCCCAATCGTGGCCGAAGTCGTCGGCTGCGCCAGCGTGTAGTTCCCCTTGTCCGCCCCGCTGAGCGTCAGGCCGGACACAGTCACGGTCCAGGTGCCGATGTTCCTGTTCGCGAATGTCCCCGCCGCGCCGACCGAGTTCAGCGTCACGGTGTCCGTGCCCACCACTCCGACCAGCGTGGCATTGCCCGTGCTCAGGCTGGCCACCGTGTTCCCGTCGTAGGTCTTGTCACCGGCCGTCACCCCACTCACGGTGAGCGACGCCGGGGCGATGTCGGCCAATGCGGTTGTTGACTTGTCAGCCGTGTAGTTCTCGGCGTCGGCTCCTGTCAGGCTCAAGTCGGTCACTGTAACCGTCTTCCTTGTGCCTACCTTTCGATCGACGAATATGGCCAGCCCGCCGGACAACGCCACGTTGTCCAAGCCAATGACGCCGCTCAACAAACGGTCGGCGATCGTCGCATCGGTCGTACTGTCATAGACCTTGCTGTTGACGGTGACAGTTGCCATTAGTGGTGCCGGAGTTACGTCCGCAGTCGTGGTGGCCGAGAGGTTGACGGCGTAGTTCTCTGCATCGGCGCCCGTTAGACTCAAATCGGTGACCGTCACCGTCTTGACCGTCCCCACGTTCTTGTTTACGAAAGCCGCGTTGCCCCCCGCCACATCCACTTCGTCCGACTTCAAGACGCCCGTCAAGGACCGGCTGATGACCTCGGCAGCAACCCTTCCGTCGTACACCTTGCTTTGGACAACCACACTGGCGGTCAAAGGCGCAGGACTTATGTCCGCAGTTGTGCTTGCTGTGGAACTCACCGTGTAGTTGGCCGCGTCGGTGCCAGTCAGAGTCAAGCCGGTCACCGTCACCGGCTTGTCAACTCCCACGTTCTTGTTCACAAACGTCGCCACCCCGCCTGACAGGCCCACGACGTCCGAGCTAATCAGGCCGCTCAACGAGCGATTCACGATTGTCGCTGCAGCCGTCCCGTTGTAGATCTTGTCCTCGACCGTAATGTGTGCCGTAAGACGTGCCTGAGAAATGGTGAGCGTGCCATTGGCGAAGGTGAAGTTGTAGTTGTTAGCCGCCAGCGTGCCGAGGGATGCCGTGATCGTGTAGCTCCCCACGGGGCTCGTGGACGTGGCGTTTGTGGTCGAACTTGGACTGCCGCTCACTCCGCTGGTGGCGAGCGTTTCCCCATTCTGAAAACCGGCGACAGTGACTGTAAATGACGGGTTTTCGGCACCGTATATCCGATTCTTGCTGTCGGCCGTAACGGTCAATTTCGCCCGGGTGATATCAGCAGATGTATTGCCCGCTGCGACTTCCCGAATGCGAGAATAGCCGGGGTCAGCGACGAAGAGGTTCCCGCTTGTGTCCACGGTGATTTGAGAGGGGGAGGAAAGCGCCGCTGCAAGCGCCGGGCCATTGTTTGTGAAGCTGCCTCCACCCGCGACCGTGGTGATCTTGCCCGTGGAAAGGTCGAGCTTCCGAATCCTGGCATTGTTGGTGTCAGCTATGAGCAGGTTTCCGCTGCTGTCTATGGCAACTCCCGAAGGTTGGTTGAGCGAGGCTTCCTTTGCCGCGCCGTCATCACCGCCGGAGCCGGCAATACCGTTGCCGGCAACCGTCGTGATGATGTGTGTGACATGGTCCACTTTGCGGATGCGGTGGTTGAACGTGTCGGCGATGAAGAGATTCCCGCTAGCATCGATCGCAACTGCATACGGGGCGCTGAGCGTTGCAGCCTTGGCCAGCCCGTCGTCGCCCAGGTCGCCCGTCCCGCCACCTGCGACCGTGGTGATGATACCAGTTGATAGGTTAACCTGACGAATCCGATCGTTGTTAGTGTCCGCAATGAACAGGTTGCCACGATTGTCAACGGCGACGCCGCGGGGGTTGCACAGCGACGCCGCAGTCGCCTGGATGTCGTCGCCGTTGTAGTACGGCGGCGTATCATTTCGGTTGCCTGCGACCGTGGTGATGAGCCCCGTTGATAGGTCAATCTGACGAATCAGGCGATTCCAACAATCAACTATGAATAGATGACCACTCTCGTCGACCGCGAGCGCGCAGGGCGCAAGCCCAGCAGCAGTGGCTTGGATGTTCTCTCCGTTGTAGTCCGGAGACCCGTAGACGCCGGCGATCGTGCTGATCGTGCCTGTTGAATGGTCAACCTTCCGAACGACGCCGTTGGATGTGTCGGCGATGAACAGATTCCCGCTGCTGTCCACCGCGATCCCCAGTGGCATGGAGAGCGACGCCTCCGTTGCCGGGCCGCCATCACCCCGGTAGCCGGCGGGGGAAGTCCCTGCGACTGTCCTGAGAATCAGATTCGATCCAATACTGCTACTGCTGCTGGCGAATTCGGAGCCGTCGCCACTGTAAATCGCTGTCACCGACTGAGGGTTTGCCGCCAATGACGTGGTGGTGAGCACCGCGATTCCGTTGCTCAGCGTGGTCGAGCCGAGCAGCGCGGTCCCAGCCACGAAAGTGACGGTTCCGCCAACCGGCGTTCCTTTCCTCGGAGGAAGACCACCGACTGCCGCCGTGAACGTTACCGGCTGACCGTAGACGGCTGAGGAAGGTGAGACGTTGAGTACGGTCGTCGTGGCCGCAGCGCCGACATACGTGACCGTGCCTGAAATCGCAAAATAGAACGGGTTCTGATCTTCGTCATTGTTGTTGAAGCTAATATTCCCGCTGGGCGTCCCTACGGAGGCTGTGGTCATTTGCACCGTGAAATCGTCAGTACCATCCACCGCGATCAGACTATTTAATGGCTCGATGATTGTGAAACCCAAAGGAACCGTTGGCGTGCCTACAGTGAGTGGTGCCGTCCCCGTGTTCTTTACAGTGAAGGTCCGCGTCGGCGGCGTGGAGTTCTGGAGTACCGTGCCGAAGTAGGTTCCGTTGCCCCACTCAGGATTGCCCTTGCCGCTCCAAATGTCTATGGCAGTGCCGCCGAACCAGCCCTGGACAACGATCTCCGGCTGTCCGTCGTCGTTCAGGATCGTGCCGGATGCCTGGCTCCTTACGATCGAAGCCCCAACGGCGTTGCTCAAGTTCACGACGAAGTACTGGTCCTCCTCATACTTCGTATCGCCAATCACCTTCACCGTGATCGTTCCGCTGATCTGGCCGGCGGGAATCGTCAGCGTGCCACTAGCCGCGAGGTAATCGCCGTCCGCCAGTGTCGCCGAGCCGTCGGCTGTAGCGTATTGCACGGTCACGTTCTGCGTCGCCGCAGCCGACAGGACCACCGCGAAGCTGCAGTCGATGGTTCCGCTGTTCCCCTCGGTGACGCTCGCCTCGCCAATGGTCAGATCAGGCGGGCTGGGGGGAGGCGCAACGGTTCCCGACGTGAGGGCCGCGAAGCTCCACTCCCCATCGTCGTCTTGCGCGCGGCTCAGGTAGACGTTGGCGCCGACAGGGAAGCCAGCGGTGGAACCCTTCCATGCCCAGTTGGCTCCACTTTGCGTCCCGTTGCCAATGAACGCGTCACCACCAGAGCCTGTCTGAATTCCGGGCTGACCGTTGCTCTCACGATAGAATTGCACCGCTGTCACCGTCCCATCGCTGTCGGTCACGCTATTGGCCGTAAGCGTCAGGTTGCTGCCTTGGGTGACCGGGTCCGGGTTGTCGCTCAGCCAACCGATGGTCGGGGGCTGATTCGCGGGGACACCGGGAACGACGATCTGCACAGTCACCTTGTCGCCAAAGGACGTGCCTACCCCGCCGGTGGTGTCGGCGCCATACATCTGCCAAGTTTCCTTGTACGTGCCAGGCAGCGGCGGAGCTGTCAGGTTCAAACTGAAGGCGTATTCCTCGCCCGGTCGGACTGTACGGCTTAGCTCCAAGTACCAAGTGCCACCGCTCATCGGGCCGGCCCCGACACGATTCAAGGTGTAGCCGGTGATGCCTGGCGTCCAGTCGCTCGTCCCGGTGTTTCTCAGGGTCCAAGTCTGCGTAAACGGCTGCCCGGGAGACATCACCGTGTTGTCGGGAACTCCCTTGGGTGGAATCAGCGCGGCGCCATCTACTTGCGGCACGACATGCACCTGCGTCTCAAACGCTCCTTGAAGCGAGTTTCCACCGAGATCCTTGGCACCGGTAGAAATCCGCAGCGTCAATGTCTCACCCGGTACAAAGCCTCCCTGCGGCTTTATCGTCACACGATCAGCACTGTGGTATCGGTGCCCTGTACTGTCTAAGTAGTAGAACAGGTTGCTGTGTGTGAGCCCTCGGCTCTCGAAGGCCACATCAGCGGAAGAAAGCGTATAAGCGTGGTGGATACTTCCGCTCAAGGAGATAGAGAAATGGTCGGAACTGGGGTCCAACGTGCCCCTGCTCATGAGTTCCGAAAAGTCAATGACAAGGGCTCCGTCGGTCTGCACCGACGGGCTCACCCAGGAGACCCTCGGCGCTATCGGGGTGACGGGTGAAGCATTGGGTGCATAAAGCATGTCCAAAGGTGTCTGCACCAAGTTGTTGAAGCTATTGTCCAACGCCACTTGGTAGGCATATTGCACGAGTGTATCGCACCGAAATGCCCCGTCTCCTCTCTGCCAACTGGAGTTTGGTTCGTACAGCGCGCCCAAGACGTATCTCGCACCTAGTTGGTAGAGGGCAGTGTAAATAATACTTTGCCGCTGAGCTTCACTAACCGTTACTCCGGATAGTTCGCGGCTTCCCCAATATGGCTCACCTTGAAGGAAGGAATCGTGCCCAGGCGTCGATCTGTCCCAATCGCCAATATCAACTGTCTTGAATAGCCCTTGCGCTTGGATAACGAAATCCTGATCCGAATACCCGTCATACATCCAGTAGATTCCGGCGTGTCCAAACTGCAAATCTCCGACCCCAACGCCCCCGCGAAAGACAGCGCTTCCGACTTCAACCGATTTCGGTCCCCCGGAAAGCAGCGTGCGCTCCTCCAATTCCTCAATTCGGAGTTGCCGGCGGAAGCGTGTTCGACGACGGGATGTAATTCGGAGATGGGGCTGGCGGCGACTCCGGCATTCGGATTCGACACTTGTAGGGACGTCGGACATCATGTGCCTCCTCAGGAGGAGAAGAACTCGCTGCGGAAACCGAGATTCCCGCCCGGTTGGAATGTAATCGTAAGCCCCAGCGCACGATGCTGCGGTTGGATGTCGTGTTCTTTATCCGATTGCTCCCGCCTTGGTGCAATCGCCATCCGTGAAACAATTCGCTCCAATTCCAATGGTGCGGAGAGCTGTGCTCGGCCCTACCGTTTGCCGTCTGCCGACGCCCGGCGAGCCATGATCGTGCAGGGGGATCGCCGCGAACGTCCGATGCCGCCGGCGCCGGCCGGTCGGCCCGATCGCAACAGAGCCCTTCTACGCCCGTCTTGTCAGCTTGCCCAAGGCCCGGCAAACGACCACCGCGTCGCGGGACTGCACGTCGCGTTCCTAGTCGTCCGCACCTCTTCTGATGCGCAGCCGTGTCGACGCGCACAATCGAGGCGACCAATTCTTGACTTCATCAACTCCCCAAAAGCGTTTGCCGCAACTCGCTCACTACCTATGCCGGCGAGGGCCGCGAGATTGGTCCAGCAGCCCGTCAAGGTGCGACCGCAATGCCGGCGATCCGAACCGGAATGCTCGATGGAGACGCACCTTACCCTGCTTGTAGCCTAATCGCCTGACACTGGCGGCGGTCTCGGTAACGAGGGAAATCACTTCATCCTCCAAACCAGCAATCAAGAGGCAACGAACACGGCAAATCCGATGCTGTATCTGCAAGAGTGGCCCGCCTGCGATTCCCGGTTGAGCGGCTTCGATTTCCGCCAATCGGGAAGTCGCCTGCGTTGCAAGCCCGATATCACCGGGCGTCTTTTCGGCCTCTATCCGGAGAATCTGGGCCTCGACTCTGGCGGCATCCACCAGATCGCCCACAGCGAGCAACCGCTGGTACGCGTCACGCCACCAATCCAGACCGGTATCCACATCCAGACGCCCCAAGAACGAGCCGATCTCGAAGCAGGTCATGATCGCCTCGGTGCCGGAACGGTCGCTCGTGATTCGTCGGCGCGAGGCTGCGGGGGGAACCTCACCCGTGATCATCTTCGCGAACTGCACCGCGGCGCCGAAGTCCTCCTGGTGGAAGTGGAGGCGTGCGGAGTTCTGGAAGAAGCGACGTTCCCACCCAACCTGCGAGAATCCCGTCAAGCAAGGCACCAGTCGCCTCATTCTCGGAAGCAGAACCTCTGAGCAGGCCTGCATGTCGAACGCGTCAAGCGACAGCGCGATTTGCAGGTCGATGGCCCGAAGCAGGACTTCCGCTTGGCCCGGCGTGCATCCAACGGCGTTTGTCAACCGGGGCGGCAGGGCGTCCCAAGCTCGATCCAGCACTGCCCGACAGACGAGGACCTCTCCGTCGGCACGCCGTTTCTTCACGTGGTTGACAAGTTCATCAAGTTCTTCGGTTCTCAACTGCGTCAAACCGTCGGCGGAACGTATTCCGCCGGCGTGAAGGCTCGCAGCCACAGCCAGGAAGCTACGTCGGTTAAGCACGTCCGGCGCCATGAATTGCTTGACCAGTTGCAGATTGCGGCGAAACTTCTTCTTCTCCCCTTCGTCAAGATCGTCCCAAGTCCCATCCTCGATGAATTGTCGGTGTTGCTCCAACTTCGTTGCCAACGGTCGCCTCCGTGGTCGAAGCACGTCCAAGAGTTCCGGGAAGGCCAGATCGCCTTCGGACGACAGCGTTGGCTCATCGACAGTTCTTTCACTTTCACGCGGATCATAGGCAACCGGTTGGCGGCGACGTTTCGTCGCCAGAACATCGTTGACGGCGATCGCGCCGAGCCAAGTCTCGAATGCCGATTCAGCCCGATACGTGCTGATCTTGACCAGGGCCTTGAGGAACGTTTCTTGACAATGGTCCTCGGCCAGTGCCTCGTCACGAGTGTACCGTCGGCACAGTCCTAGGATCGCCGAGCGGTGCCGCTCGTACAGTTCAGCCCAGGCCGAGCGATGACCCTGTTTCGCGCGGGCAATCAGAGCGTGTTCATCATGCGACGTATACATCTTCCGCCCAGCAGGTGTTGTGCCATCTGCACTCGACGGCATTCTACCAGATCCGATGCGCGAAAAGTCGCCTGCGCACAAGTCACCGGACGATGTATGTCATTTTTGCGTGATCATTCCGTGAAGCACCTGTAAAATCACATGGCAGCCAACCTCCTTCAGCCGAGCTACCACGGCGCCTCTGCGCAACAGCCGTGAGCGAGCCCGGTCTTGGGACAGCTACCTCAGTCACTGATAACCTTATCCGATTTCTGTAATGAGCGGATGATTTCCTCACTGGCTATAGTTCAGACATCGCAACCGATTAAGGGCTCGATAGTCGCCGTTTCTTCGAGATCATTCGGGTTTTGGGTGCGCCGCTATACACAGGCTGACAATTCACGGCGTGCTACGTCCGACCTTCGACGCGATGCGCGAATCGCCGGTGGGCGACACACCGGATGATCTCGGCCCGCTCCGGATCGAATGACTCCCGGCGCGGGGGCAGCGTCTGGAGCGAAAACGGATTGCTGGGCATGCCGTCGATCAGCAGTCGGGCATAGGCTGCGTACTTTGGCAGTCCCGAGAGATTTTCGGGGGTGATCTGTCCGGGGTACTTGCCAAGCTGCTGGGCGATCATCTCGGCATCGTCGCTGCCGACCTGAAACGCTACGATCGAGCCCACGTTGCCCCACACGGCATCGGCGGTCTCGTCGTTTATCTGGGCCAGGTACTGGTGGGCCACGATCAGGGAGAGCCGGAACTTTCGGGCCTCCGATAACACGGACGCAAAACTGCCCGTCGTGAAGTTCTGGAATTCATCGACGTACAGGAAGAAGTCCCGCCGCTCCCCTTCCGGGATGTCGGCCCGCGTCATGGCCGCCTGCTGGATGCTCGTTACGAGGAAGGCCCCCAGTAACGTCGCGTTGTCTTCGCCGATGCGGCCCTTGCTCAGGTTCACGATCAGGACCTTCCCATCGTCCATGATCTGCCGCAGGTCCAGGCCTCGCCCTGGCTGGCTGACAATCGCCCGCATGTTCGTATTGGTCAGGAAAGGGCGGATCTTGTTCTGGATCGCCGCCACGGCTTCGGTGCGGTAGTTGTCGCTCCAGGATGCGAATTCGTGAATCCAGAAACTCCGCACGACCTCGTCGCGGATGTTGGGCACCATGTGCTCGCGGTACGGCTTCTCGCCCAACAGCCGCATGACGGACAGCAGGTTGCCGCCTTGCTCGACCGTGGCGAACACGGCGTTGCGAAGCGTGTCCTCCAGCCTTGGCCCCCAGGAATCATGCAGCTTCTTGAACGCGCTCACCACGCCCGAGGTCACCTGGTCCACGCGGGACGGATCGCGGCTGGCCAACGGATTGAATCCGACCACGTACTCGCGGCTGGCCACGTCGAACAGGATCACGTCGTTCGTGCGATGTTTGGGCACGAGGCCGGCGATGGATTCGGCCAGGTCGCCGTGGGGATCGACCAGACAGACGCCGCGGCCGGCGGCGATGTCCTCGGCGATCATGTTCTGAATCAGCGTCGTCTTGCCCATTCCTGTTTTCCCGACGATGTACAGGTGCCGGAGGCGGTCTTCGAGCGCCAGCGTCACCAGCCGCTGGTCGTCCCGGAACCGGACTCGACCCAGGACCACGGTCCCCTCCTCCGTGGACGGGTGAATCACCGTGGGCGCCTCCAGTTCGGTGAACTCATTGACCCGCATGCGTTCCGCGCTGGCCGTCGCCGTGGGCGGATGCCAGAGGGTGGCCAGTTCTTCGTGGGACAGCAGGAACGGCCGCAGTCGTGTTCGGCGGCCATTCTGCGGACAGATTCTGCCGATCTGGAACGTCGCCAGCCGCGACTGGGTGAAAGCGCCCAACGCGCCCGCCATGCTCCGCAGCCGCTCCGTCGCCTCCGCCTTCCGTTCCGCCGGCGCATGCACCGCAAGCAGCATCCGGCACTCGAACAGGTGACCACCGAACTTGTCGGCCGCCGCCTGCAGGTTCTCCTCCCGCTCGTGCAGCCGGCTCGTCGAGGTCTCCAGCAGGGTGTGCCCCGGCGACTCGCTGCGAGCGGCGATCCGGCCCAGCAGCCAAGCCAGCCAGCGCCAGCGTCCCCGGACGATGTTACGCGCGAAGAAGGCGGCCAGCCTGTGGTGGGTGCGGAAGAAGCTCCGGTCCAACAGCCTCACCGCTTCGCGGGCCGTCCGGCATCGCCTGCGCGACGCCGGAACGACGCTGATCTCGACCCGACACTGCAGCGACTCGTCAGGCCGAACCGCGCGCAGCAGGCTGCAGACCGGATCGGCGAACGTGTGGTTGAGCAGGTCCTCGAACTGAGCATGCCGCAGGATGGGATACAGTTCGGGACTCAAACGCACCTCGGCACACCACGTTGCCCAGCCGGTGGGAGCGACGGGGACCTCGACGGCGGTCAGCGAACAGTGGGGGTAACTGGCCGTAATCGGGCCAAGGATCGCCTCCCGTTCTGCCCCGCTGCACTGCAGCATCAAGGCGACCTGTCCGTCGGCGGCACCGTAGGCCAGCGTCATCGGCGACTGCCGCAGGTGGGCCTGGTGGATGGCCGCCAGCGCCTTTTCCATGTATCGCGGTCCCCGCTCGTTGTTGGCCGGCGCGGCGATCAGGGTTTGCATGGGGCGGATACTAGCATCAAACGTTTGCTGGCCTCGGATGCTTCGTCTTCCAAGAGACACGATTGTGTGGCGCTGCTTGCTCGCAAGCAGTGTTGGAGCAGCAGACACGGCCAACTACGCCGCACCACACTTCACGGCCAACAAGTAGGCCGTGCCACATTGGTCGCCAAGAAAAACCGCCTCGTCGAGGTGCGTGGATCGGGCGAGGCGGTGCTGTCTGCGTCTCAATCCCGAAGGCTCCCTTCCTGATTCCGTGGGGGCGGAAGCAGGGACGCGGCTTGATACCCGCATCGGGCACTGCGAGTGAACGCGACAGTGCGGCAAAGCGTATCAAAACACGCTCGCCCGGGCGAGCGGCGGCGACAGCCGCACCGGTTCCCGCCGGAACGCGGACGACGGTTGCGCGTCGCACAACGCACGCCAGTGGCCATGATGGTCGTTCAACAGCGGATCCGTCACGGCACACGGGGTGCCGAGGTACGCATCCTGCGTCGCGGCATACACCAGCCGCCGGTCCTTGTTGCGGGCGCATTGCCGCGCCAGCCAGAGCATGTGGTTCGCGCGGTTCACGCCTCGCGTCAAAAAGACCACGCGAAAGGCCGGCCGGGGTTCCTGACGCCCGTGGTCCCGCCACACGCGCAGCACCCAGTCCTGGTAGCTCTCGTAGCCCAAGAGCTTCGAGCGGATGCTCTGCTCCCGGCGCGAATCCAGCGGCTCGGTCGCGTTGTCGATCTCGAACAGCAAATTGAACACTCGCCCGCCATGCCCCAGCTGGAAGTGACAGTCCGGCTGCTGCCGGTACTCCCCCACCCCCAGCGTCAACTGACCGTCGCCATGGTACTGCAGGATCTGCACGCGTGCCGCGTGGCAGCTCACCAGCGTGTGGACAATCACGTCGGCCGTCGCCATCGCATGCTGAAATCGGGAGGGCGAAATCTCCGCAACGATCATGCGGCCTGGGGCCTGGTCGCGATCCGGATGCAGAACACGGTATCCGGTCGCCGTCAGCCGGTAGTAGTGCCTCAGTCCCCCGCCGGCGACGGCGGCCGGGAAGCTTTGCACGAACCCCGCGTTGCTCAAGGCCAGCATCCGTTCCCGAACGCGGCGTTCGTCGCGGAACGGTTCTTCCGAAAACGTCGCACTCGCCTGGCGGAGATGCGCCGCCGTGGCCGGCGTCATTTCGAGCAGGCCGAGAACTTCCAAGTCGCGCTTGCTGAGGAGAACCACATGGGACATGCTGGTACAGCCACGTTAACATTCCTTCCCCATTCCCCCAAGCATCATGAATCGACCTGGCTACATCGATGTTGACAAATTACAAGCGGAGACCTCCCTGGAGGCCGCCGCCGCCAAGTGCGGAGTGTCGCTCGACGTGCGGGGAACTGGGCCGGAGGTCCGCATCGACTGTCCCTTCGGCTGCCCCGGCGATCACCAAGGCCGCCGGGAATTGGCGATCAACACGGACAACCCGCAGAAAATCTTCATGTGCCACGCGTACGAATGCGGCTTTCGCGGCAACCTCCTGACGCTGATGCACGGCTGGCTCACCGGCCAGAAACCCGCGGGCGGCAAGCTCAAAGGCGACGAATTCCAGCGCGTGAAACGGGCGCTGGCGGGGAGCGGCGAGCCCGCCGCGAGCCGTCAGGCCCCCAAGCAGCCAGCGGCCGCGAGCGAAGCCGCCGCGTCTCCACCCCAGGCCAACGTGCCGCTGATCGATTCCGCTGACGAACGCGTCCGTGAGCTGCACAACATCAACGAGAAGTTCGTCACGGCCGTGGCGGACATGAACCCGGCCGCCGCGTCGTACGTCCGCCGCCACCCCTGCCTTACTCCGGAGTCGATGCAAAAGTGGCGCTGCGGCTACCTGCCCAACGACGGCGGCGGCGACAAGCGCGGCTGGAGTCTCCGCGGGAGCATCGTCTACCCCGTCCTCGCCGAGAACGGCAAGGTCCTCGCCTGGGTCGGACGCGACGTGCATCATGAGGAGAAGGAACGGGAGTTCGCCCGCTTGACCCCGGCCGAACGGCCGGGCAAGGAGCCTCCGGCGAAGCATCGTTTCCCGAAAGGCTTCCACCGGGGGCAGGAATTGTTCGGTCAGCACGCGGCCCGGCTGCGGGAGCCCGGCTATCGCGAGTTCATCGCCCAGCACGGCCTGATCATCGTGGAAGGCTTCAACGACGTGATCGGGCTCGACAACCTGGGCGTACCGGCCTTGGGCATCATGTCGAACCGCATGACCGAAACGCAGGGCGAGAAGATCGGCCGTTGGGCGAAGCAGATCAGCTCCGGTCGCGTAACCCTGATGTTCGACTGCGATGCCGGCGGCGTGGAGGGGGCGAAGGAAGCCCTGTGGCGATTTGCGGAGCAGCGGCTCGAGGTCCGCCTGGCTTGGTCGCCGTCGATGCACGAGGGCGCGTACGCCGGCAAGCAACCGGAGACGCTGACGCGGGAAGACGTGGAACGGCTGCTCGCCTCCGGCGCGCCGAGTTGAAACGCGTCGTCCCGCCGTGCCTGCGGCACGGACGCACCGGGACGCGCGTGGCGGAGTCGCGTCGTTGATTCCCACGGCGACTAGCCGTGGGTGTCGTCCCGCTCCGCGGTGGATCAGGCCGCCGGGCCTGAGTGGTGCGGACACGCGTCGCGGACGAGGTACGAGGACGCGACCCCCGGGGTGATGCCAAGGCGTAGGTCACGAGGAACGAGTGCCAGCCAAGGTCGTTAGCCCGGGGGTCGCGGCCGCAGGTCCGCGACGCGTTGTCCCTGGTAGCATGGCGTTTGCGGCTTTCCCAAGCCGAATTGTCGGTCGTGCTCCGCACGCCTGTCCCCTGCCGCCGACCGCCATGGGAGGCGACCGCTCGGCGATCGGCCGGCGAACCCTGGCAACCTTGGCCCTGCCTCCGCCGGCCTGCCGCGATCTGCTTTCTCCTGTGTTGTTTTCTTCCGTCCAGACTGCTCCTGCAGCCCCTCTTCGGCCTGGGTTCGGCGCAAGTTCGGCGCGGGTCTCCGCCCCCGTCTTTGCTGTTCGGCGCGGGTCTCCGACCCCGCCGAAACCGCCGACCGCAGGTCTCCTCCCCGTTCTATCCATTCAAGAAAAACCAAGCCGACGATCTGCCGGTGGAACACTCACCGCCCTCGCTTTGCGCGTCCCGCCCAAGCGATGGTACGCTCTGGGCCGATGACTGCTTCCCCGTCCTCTCACGCCACGGTCCTGACGGTGCTCAACCTGAAAGGCGGCGTGGGGAAGACCCACACCACCTGGCTGCTCGCGTCCGTTTCACACGAGCGCGGCAAGCGGCTGTTGGCGATTGACACCGATCCGCAGGGAAACCTGACCAACTCGTTCCTTCGCGACGGCGAGAAGACCCCCGGCGTGGAACGTCTCCTCGACCCATCCGTCGATGCCGACGTGCATGGCCTGATTCGTCGAACCCAGTATCCAACCATCGACATCATCCCCGCCAGTTCGGCCGTGGTTCGGTTCGACCTGTCCGACCAGCGGGCCTGGGAGCAGGCGGACCTGCATCGCTCGTTCGTGGAACCCGTCAACGAATTGCGGGACCGGTACGACCTGATCGTGTTCGACTGCCCACCCCGGTTGTCGCTCACGTCCTTCGCCGCCCTGTGTGCGAGCGACTTCGTGATTGTCCCATTGGAAGCCGCCGACTGGGGTGCCCAGGGCATCATGCAGGTCACGGCGGCCATCGACTACGTCCGGAGCCGGTTCAATCGGCGCCTGCAGCTGTTGGGCTACCTCGTGTCCCGCTTCAAGCGGCGACGGGCGTACCAACAGAGCTACCTGAGCCAGTTGCGTTCGCACTTCGGCCCAAAGACTTTTGACATGGTGATCCCGGATTTGTCCCAGTTCGAGCGATCCGTCACGGATGCAGTCCTCATAACCCAGCATGCCCCGGCCAGCCCTGCCGCCGGAATCGCACGCGAATTCTTCGACGAAACCCTCCGCCGTTGTGCACATCTCGGTGCAGACGAGGCCGCCGGCGGTAAATCGTAAACTGCTCAGGCACAGTGTTTTACGTCCTTCGCTGGATTTAGGAGTCCCCACCGGCATTCCCCGTGGCTCATTTCGGGCTGTTTGGGGGTCTATGTCCTATGAAAAGCGACCATTCCGTTTGGGATAATTTCGGGCGGGAGGTGGTTACCGATTACGTTGGCGGAAAA